>JGI24158J21664_10014528_pt1 | contig 10324 bp, 9 predicted proteins | sample Ectturendosymbi3_FD_21664 | JGI IMG/M metagenome (IMG submission 21664) | reverse complement strand
TCATAAAAAATAACCTATGCAAAGTCTCGAGACGAAGAGCTCGAGACCGAGACGAGACCTGAGACCTTCGAGACCGAGACTTCAAAAAACGGGTCTCGAGAGGCGTCTCGAGACCGAGACCAAGTCTCGAGACTCCATCACTGGTATTTAACAATCATTGCTAAGTTGTTCCCAAACAGAGTAGTTAGTGGATTAGTGATGTTAATTGTAGCGTTCACGTAGGCCTTAGTCTACATTTGTTAACGTTTATACGTGATTTGAGATACGAAATGTTATTAATCTAAACATGTGCCATGCACCAGGAGATTAACAAGTCCATCCATCAACAAGGTTTATGCACGCGTATTTCGGGCCATAAAAAGCCGAATGCGCACGCTTTATATACATATTTCACTTAGGCTCATGGTAAACTTTATCAATGTGCGCTAATGAAAGAAAACGTTCATCGCGGCGCACATGCTTTGACTGGTCTAATGTTTGCTGCTTTGGAAATATTGTTTTCATAACTGAACGATGGGCTTCATTCTTATTTCCTACAATTTTGTTACATCTGTATTTCAATACGACATCTGTAAATAATCGCCGAAAACTAAATGACAATGATTTACGGTACAACTGCTTTTGTCAAGTTTGTTCAAAAAATTATTATGGGTATTTGCGGGAAAATATGTGTAATTGATTTGCATAATCTGCAAATGCTGTTCATGTTGTAAATTAAATATAAATTTTCAGAATGCCTAGCCCCCTGCGTAAACATGAAGGCCCCCAATGGAAGACTTTCTGGCGACAGTTCTGCCCAGGCCTGCAGACACGGGGGGCATTCGGGGCAAGTTACCCCCAAATCTATTTATACCCCCTAAATTTTCTTGTGCTCAAAAAATTCGTTTTAAACATATGATGAAAACAAAAACCTTTCTGCCATAAAAATGTACCTTGACCCCCCAAACCTTAAAACCTGGCTACGGCCCTGGTTCTGCCAAAATTGTGTCTGCAATTAGAATATTTTGTTTTGAAGGTCGTTCGGCCTCGAGATGTAGCATAACGCCAAAAACGTTTTTTTATAAATCAGCATTAGGGGAGCCCCTGTAAGCATTTTGGGGGGGTAGAGTCAGGCTGCTACGGCACTGTAGAGTATATATGGGAATCATGAATTTTTATTCCGATGAATTTCAAAAGTGCTGACTACTCTGTCCCTGCGCAAAGAAAATGACTTTCATCGTTAAAAAACTTTTATTCACTGTTTTTTGTCCAATATTTATGCTTCTTTGCCCACTTATTTCGTTTTCCTTTATTGCTTTGCTTAAAAGCTGTTTTTTCACTGTTCTTCTGGCTTTTTGACGAACTGCGATTAGACGTCTGTGAATTGCAAAAGAACTGATTTGGATATCTTTCTCCTTCCAATCAGTATTCAATGCGTCGCTCATTTCAGAGGGATAATTTTTACTTTGTCCGCATATGTACGTATTGTCTCTTGAAGTGGTTTTCTTCTTACGACCACACTTCCTACGTGCATTTAGGAGAATTCGATCACATATCATGTTTCAACTTGATGACATGGCTGACAGTTGCAAGACTTACACCAACCACTGCAGAAATCTCTCTATACGTCCTAGCTGTGCGTTCATGCAAAGTCACGATCTTCGTGCGTTTCTTGGGTGTCGCGTCAATCTCGCATGGCGGTTGACTTACAATTACTTGTAAAGCTGATTAAACAGATGAGTTTTTCCGAATCTGATGCAATAGGGGTTGACACAATGATTGCATCAGCGAACTGCAAATTGCGCCTGCAAATGCTATAAATCTGATAATTCTGTAATATTCGGTGATTTTTTGGCCAAAGTCGATACGAATTAGTAGAAAGCTGAAAATTGCTGAATGCAATCCTTTGACCATCCTAAACAACATACTAAAAGTCCCCATTTGCCCTCCTTGAGCTTTTCCTGGTACGACGTTATGATGCCACGAGAGTCTTACTAAATGTTGAAGATAGTGTTTCGCGCTTGTTCATCATTTCATTGTTTGCGTGCTACATGTACCTTCATTGATTCATGGACAAGATTGCTTCATAATGAAGCAGATACTGCTATGAAGTAACATGATATGAACTAGAAGCTATGACATCATCGCTACGTCATTGTGAAATCATAACATCATTCTGTGTCTTACATTTAAATTACTTAGTTTTTAAATGTCTGTCAGAGAATCAGTTTTTTTCCACGATTTTTAGAGGATGTCGAGAAATAATAATTACTAGATTGCTCAAAAGAAAACACAGTCATCGTGGATGAGGAGAGCATTTGCTATCTGTGTGATGAAGAAGTGTTAGGAGAGATAACAGTCACTGTGACCAGAGGACTGGACGCTATTCGAAAAAGCAGCGATGAACGAGGGAACAGAATTGCAGAAAGATTAATTGGCCTTTCATCCATTTATGTACACACAAAATGCTGCAAAAAATATATAAGAAAATATAGTACTGTGTCCATGCTAGAGTCCTGCGCAGGTTGAAAATTTTTGCCCGTTTCTAACACGCATCCGCACAACTTCAACCCGCACCCGCAGGAATTTCAGAAATCTTACCCGCCAAGCACCCAAAAACTTCTAACCAGCAACCTCCCTGTAGACTTCAAACCTCCATCCACCACACGCACCATCCAGTCCTGTCGCCACGGGTGCTCTTAATGGGTTCATCCCCCAAACAAAGTTCCACAGCCCCCAAATTTAATTATGAAGCACTATAAATCATTGGAATGGAGTATCAATTTTAAGCTGTTTAATGGTTATTTCCATCCTTTTCCAATTTTGACTGGCCTATGATGCAACCACCGCTCTGGCACAACGTTTTCACCTGCCGGCTCACAACTGACTATTGATTAACAGTAGATATCATAATTCCTATACATGCTTCATAATTGTCTTCGAGCACAGGTAATAGAATTTTTTATTGAAACAAAACGCTTTATTCCAATTAATTTGCACAAGTGTGTAAAATAAACATTTAGGTAAGTATTTAGTCGGATCTTTATTGGAGGTGACGGTGATGCTGCATGGTCTAGCCAGCACGGTAAAGTGATTAAGGATGTAACTGGTAATTTTTGTAACCCACACACAGTTCTTTTACTCAGGCTAGTCCCATTCTATGCCAGGCGTATTCAGAACGCAGTCTATTGAGTCAGACCCCATGCTTTGCAAGGCGCGTTTCGGACTGGTGGAGAGTATATTATTTTGACGTGGGCCAGGTTTGGGATCATTATCCATCAGGAGCATAAATCCAGGAAATTGTCGAGCTTCTCAAAATGAGCAAACTCTACCTCAGACCATCAAGGCGCCTGAGCAGGCAACTTGAGATGAGAGTTTGTTTTGAAGCCGGAGTAGGTGATCTTAGGATGAGAGCTGCCGGTCAGCTCAGTTCATTCGGGAAACTCGTACACGGAAAATAACTCACAAAAACAAACAGTATAAGACAAACAGAATGGAACCGAAACGCACAGAATAGAAACACAATTAAAATCATAATTGCATCTTCTGGTCAAAACTTAGGCATGTCGCATTTTATTTAAATTGATTTTTCTTGGTTATTTTCTACTAATTTTTGTTGGTTGCGAACGCAGTGGTTTCTGACGTAGAACGCTGAACGGACGGTTTTTCCGGGAGAGAGTTTTAAGCGTCACTTGGTCAGGTAGTCTTGAACGCTGGCTCAACCCTTCGATAGGTGTTTCTTATTTCGACCGAAGACCGGGGCTGGGTAGTTTGCCGTGAAATCTTCAGCGTGCATCCATCCGGTAGAGGAGGTTTCGGAGAAGTCCGAAGTGTATATGTTGTACAATGCAAGGGGGAGTACCAATCCTTGGGCGACTTTTGAGCTTATGCGGGTAACTGCTTTGTTCACCGTTAATATAAAACGTAGGAAGGATCTTGAGCATCAGGAAGTTCATAAGCAGGTTTGACATTTTTTGCATTCCAGCAACTTTGCTAGTTTTGGAATGAGCCCTTTGTGTAAAACAAATGTCGTATATGCCGCTTTGATAATATGGAGGACTGAACCGACGACTTAACATTCATGGAAAGCCTGCTCGATATTTTGATCTAGGCGATGTAGAGTACTTGATCTGGGTTTTCGAAACCCTAATTTTTCGTGCTTGTGTGGATGGGCGTCGGAAGGATTTTTCCAGGGGGGCAGTAGTGGATTTTTCCTAACGTTTTTCTATGGAGGGGGGCCAAAAGTGGTGAAAATGGTTTTTTACTACTCGAAACTGAGAAAACAACCTCTGCCCCCTTTCCGACGCCCATGCTTGCGTGTAGGAAAGTTCATACCTTACAATTAAAAACTGGTGTAATTTTGAGCGTTTTAACACCATTCTAAACAGCCAAATTTTGTTGAATCTCATGCGCAAAATAAAATATTTCACAGATCAATTTCAATTGTGTTTTTACTTTTGCATTGGCAACACTAAACAGTTATATTTTATTTGTGCGTTGACAACACAATTGGCATCCTTACGGGCAATTTGCTACTGTCGTTGCTACATATGCTATGCGTTTTCTTTGCATTCCAGTATCTAATGCAGTTGTAGAATGAGTATTCAGTTATGGTATGGTTTATTGTTTCATATGATTCAGCCAACAAGCAAAAGCATCATAAAACCATCGCATGCAGTAAACCAACCATTAGCGAATATTAGAGCAAGTGGAAACACAATGGCACAATAGTTGATCAGTGTGAATAAAGAGGGGCGCTGTGTCATATAGGATTGGTGAAAGACCGTGGCGGTCATCTAGTCAACCAACCCCGTTTATCACTTTTTGACAAGTGTTGAGAAGCAACAGTTGGACATCAAATAAGCATAATGAAAAGAAAAACAAAAAATGAATGAACGCAGAACACGGTGATGCTACTTTTGTGTTCAAGATGTGGAAAAGTTTTGAATTTTGAATGTGTATTAAGACAGATATCAATGCTTTGTCATTTTTGCCGTTTTTTAAGCTGTATTCTTGGTGTTTTTAACAGCCCAGTGACGAGTCCGGCACACGTTCTCAGCCCGAGTCTTCGATTATGATTTCTACCGGAAATCGCGAGCTTGCTTTGTATATTTGTACCACTTCCCTAAGTTGTTAACTCAGGCTTTTTTCTTCGGGACTTGTCACTGTTCATAAATTTTCGTTCCATGTCTGGCCTTTTGCGTTCATGTTGCAGGTGACCTGAATAAAAAAATATCGTTCGTAGTAGGTAGTCGCCCTCTTGGCTTCTATGAAAGCCCGGGCTGCCCAATGCAATTAAGTAGGATATTTTTTTAAATAAAACTCATATCAGACTGAATGTTTTTTGAAGTAATCGATTTGTATAGAACATTGGATTTGAAGTCCAATCCAATGGACAGTTCCCATTTTGAGAATAAATCCAAACGAACAATAAATTGTTCAGCAACTCGGGCTAAAATGAATGAGCCTAGCAAACAGCGGATGTACTGGCGTTGTCATTGCTCTGTGCCGTTGGTTACGCAACAATCGACGAGTTATCATGAGAACCTCTAATTGATTGTTACGCAACAAACGTCACCGAGCAACGATACTGCCAGCAAAGCGAGAGCAAAACGAAATTTCAGTGACGCAAGCGACGAACGGTTTTATTCAGATAGAACAAATCGTATGATGAGTCCGAGTGACGCTCGTGACTTGGGCCGCGTTTGTAACAGCCTATTTGAATTTTAGGTGCTTCACCGATGCGTTTTCACAGTGGTGTGATTTTGTCTGAAATAGTGGAATTCAGACCTTCATATGCTGTATAGGTAATAACGTCATATTTCAATGCTTCTGTCGTCACAGTTGCCAATTCTAACCGCAAAATTTTTATAGTTTTTTGATGTGCATTTGTGCCCTTTAGACTTTGAAAAATGTTCTGCCACCCAAGCTGATTGCCGCAATAAGATTTTATTAACTTTGATGAAAATTTCCTTCTAGGACTTCATTAAAATTTTTGGTGATGTTTTGAATTAGCTTTACCCCGGAACAAGTCTACTACATCTGAGACGGACGAGTTGAAAGATGAGCAACGCATCACAACCTGTGACATGTTAAGAAGAATGTTGAAGTTTGAACCAGAAGAACGTTTTTCGATTTGTGATGTTTGCAAACATCCTGCGTTTTGGGAAGCAAGGAAAAAAACTGAATTTTATTGTGCAGGACCATTTTCTGAATAAATCATTTACTTGTAAGAATTAAAATTGTTGCATTAAATTCTTGCCTGTTGTCACCACGATGTAACTAACAATGATGCAGGGCGTGCGCAAAGTTTTAGAAGACAAGCTAAAAACAAAAGCGATGGAGCTGCTGGATTTATGGAACTGCTGGATTCGTTCGACAAAAATTTGATCAACGACGATGAAGCTGAAAATGAAAAGTTTACCATCACTCAGGAAAATATTCCAAAATCTTGCAGAGCTGACGCAAATCATCCGATTATGTTTGACTCAAGTAAACCTGTTGCAGAGCTAATAAGAGTAATGAGGAACAAGGTGAGAAACAATTTTGTTTGAAAGGCGCCAAACACTTATTTTCATATTTTTATTTGTCAACCAGCAAAGGATCTACGAATACAGCCATAGGGAAAACTGCCACCGGGCATGTTGGAGTTTTGTGTCTCGAACGTTCCTTGTGCACGTTTGGCTCAGATGCCGCGGCGCTGATTGTTTCTGAGGGCAAATAATTAATGCCACGCCCCGCGTTGATTTGTTTTACGCGCTCTGTACCTCGTGGTCGGTCGTTAAATACTGTCGCCTTTTTTGATAATTCATTCTATTCGATACGCGCTCTGCTGCTCTACAGGAACTGTCTGTCTTGTTTGTTGTTATCTTCTCCGAATAAAGTACAGTGCATTTTGTACAAGGTGCTCTGAGTTTTGAAGCTCTGTCAGGGAAAAACACAACAGAGTTTTACTGGCGACGAGGATTTCTACGGGCGTCAAAGAGTTTTACTCGCGACGAGGATTTTTACTGGCGTCGAAGAGTTTTACTGGCGACGAGGATTTTTACTCTCACTCTTTTCTTCTGGACTGACCGAGTACGGGCGATCGTCAACCGCAGTCACTCCGAACCATGGAAAAGATTGTCGAAATGATGCAGTTGCAACTTCAGCAACAATGAGAAGGGATGCGGCTACAGCGTGAAGAAATGCAATCTCAAGAACAGCGATTCCGAGAGCAAGCGGAAAGACAACAATCGGACATGAAGGCCTTGCTTCAACTCCTTGCGAAGCCCTCTCCGTCTGCACGCATACGTCAAGCAGCGGCTACGTGCGATTTCGCTTCCATTGCAGACCCCTTGGACGGAGCTTTGCGTACGCGCTTTATTTGCTCGGTGAACAATGAAGCGGATCTTAAGCCACTTTTTAAAATGAAGGCGGACGAGCTCGACTTCACCACTGCTATCCAGGTTGCCATCCAAACGGAAGGCGCAGCCAAAGTTGCGAAGGAGACGGTCTACGGCCCGAAGTCCGTTCCGGCGTTGGCGATTGCGCAGAAGCCGTCTCGACAACAGCCAGTGCTTCGGAGCCCTCCCAAGAAAGGAAGTGACAACTGGGCAGCTACGATGCTACCGATGTGGCAATTCAGGCCATATCGCAACTTCGTGCAAGTTCAAAGAGGCCAAGTGCAATTTCTGCAATTAACGGACACTTGGAGGCTGTGTGTCGCAAGAAAGCACGTTCAAAAGCCCATGCCGTTAGATGGATCGATGTCCTGGAAATGGTCAAAGCAACGCCGGGTCGCCACTCTGAGGTCCCAAAGCTTCAAGTGCCTATCCACATCAACGGGAAAGCGTTTACCCTTGAACTGGACACTGCTGCCGGAGGAAATTTCATTTCCACCCGCGTCTGGACAGAGTTGGGCAAGCCGAAACTTCAACAGGCTCAGTGGCATTACCATTGGGCAAGTAAGCATTCATTGCCGATCATTCGAGTTTTACCACCGAGGCCAGGTACGGCGATGCCAGCATGTCATACTCAGTTTCGTTTCTCGTGTCCGAAATTCCCGGTTTGAATCTGCTTGGTCGGGATGCTATTAAAGCCATGCGGATTTCCCTGGATGACCTGCTGTTTTCCGAAGCTTCGTTGGCCAAGACGGATCACCGGCTGCTGGCTATTCCTCGATCTGACCGCGTGGATCGACAACTGCAACAAGCATGTCGTGAGTTGTGTACCGAATCCAGCGAGCTTTTCAAGCCCGAGTTGGGGTGTCTTCGCGGTGTACAACTCGAGATTGCATTTAAACCGGACGCAAAGCCCATCTTCAAGCCACGCTCCGTTCCATTCGCCATGCAGGAAGAATTGGCGCAAGCCTACGATGTTGGAATTGCTAGAGGCATCCGGACGCCTACGTCATTCAATGATTGGGGAACTCCCGTCGTTCCAGTGAGAAAGCGGCGCCGACTTCCCACACACCTGCTTTACGCGTTTGCGGCGACTATTCTGTGACCGTCAACCCTCAGCTGGAAACACATCGACATCCATTGCCACTTCCTGAAGAATTAATGCGAAGATTGGGTGCTGGTTATGGTTTCACCAAGATTGACCTGGCAGATGCCTACAACCAGGTCAGGTTAGGTCTGAAAAGTCGTGATAGGCTCGCGCTGAGCACTCATCGCGGAGTTCTACTTCAGAACGTACTTCCTTTCGGAATCACTTCCGCCCCTGGCTACTTTCACCAAGTAATGGACGACATCACCAGTGATCTGCCCGGTGTAGTCGTTTACCTGGTCGACGTTCTCTGCAGTGGTGCAACAGCGGAAGCACATTTACAAAATCTGCGCCGTCTACTAGAAAGACTGCGTGACAAAGGACTGCGATGCCGTCTTGAGAAATGCACCTTCGCCCAGCCACAGGTGGTTTACTTGGGGCACGTGCTGTCCAGCGATGGAATCCACCGAGGTCCAAAGGTCAACGCCCTCAACAAGATGCCAGCACCGCACGACGTGTCCACACTACGTTCGTTTCTCGGCCCCGTGCAATTCTACGCCAAGTTTTTGCCACCTATATTTGCTTCAGTGGCCGAACCGCTCTATTGTCTAACCAGGAAAGGTCATCGGTGGGCATGGGGGTCAGAAGAGGAAGCAGCTGAAGGGGCTCTTATCTACAGCTGATGTGCTCGCTCATTTTGATCCATCCCTTCCATTAGGAGTCGCCTGCGATGCATCAGCGGTCGGGATTGGCGCTACCTTGTTTCACCGCTATTCGGACGGAAGCGAACGACCAATAGCAAACATTTCCAGGACGCTCACGCCAAGTAGTCAGCGCAATTACAGCCAGATACAAAAGGAAGCGACAAAAGGAAGCGATGGAAGGAAGTTATCTTAGTGACTGGCCACCAGCCTTTAGTGGCCATGTTCGGACCGAATAAGTCGACCCCGGCTCTCGCTGCAAACCGTTTATCTCGATGGGCTCTATTTCTTCGACAATTCAACTACACCATCGAGTACCGCAAGACGTCAGAACATTCCAATGCCGATGTCCTCAGTCGCCTGCCAGTGGGTGAAGATCCCGTTTTCGACCAAGACGAAAGCACCGACGACGTGGACACCGGCAAGTGGAACCAACTGACTCGGGAACGATGCGGAAAGAGTCGTCTCGAGATCCAACCTTAACGAAGGTCATGCGATTCACAAGAGAAGGTTGGCCTGGGGAAAAAGACGGCGATGACCCAGCCGAGAAATTCCGCAAAATCGGCGACTCACTTAGTGTTTGTCATGGCTGTTTACTGTATGGAGCCAGGGTGGTGATCCCGACCAAATTACGTCGACCAGTACTCGATCTTTTGCACGAATGTCATTTCGGCATCCAGCGGATGAAGCAGTTGGCAAGGACAGCCGTTTACTGGCCGAATATAGATTCCGACATCCTCGATCTATGCCGGCAATGTTCGACTTGCGCCGAGCATCAGTCTGAACCGTCGAAAGCTGCCGTCCACCCGTGGATGTTAGTAACTTTTTTGTTGTTAAAGTTACGATTTCTTTACCTCACAGGGGAGGTGTTGGAGTTTTGTTTCTCGAACGTTCCTTGTGCACGTTTGGCTCAGATGCCGCGGCGCTGATTGTTTCTGCGGGCAAATAATTAATGCCACGCCGCGCGTTGATTTATTTTACGCGCTCTGTACCTCGTGGTCGGTCGTTAAATACTGTCGCCTTTTTTAATAATTCATTCGATTCTATTCGATACGCGCTCTGCTGCTCTACAGAAACTGTCTGTCTTGTTTGCTGTTATCTTCTCCGAATAAAGTACAGTGCATTTTGTACAAGGTGCTCTGAGTTTTGAAGCTCTGTCAGGGAAAAACACAACA
>JGI24158J21664_10014527_pt1 | contig 10324 bp, 8 predicted proteins | sample Ectturendosymbi3_FD_21664 | JGI IMG/M metagenome (IMG submission 21664) | reverse complement strand
GGTGTATATGTAATGACGTCATATTTCAATGCTTGTGACGTCACAGTTGCCAATTCAAACCACAAAATTTGCTATAATTTCTTTTCAACGTGCACTTGTGCCCCCTCCCACTTTGAAAAAGGTTCCGCCACCCATGCCCTCCACTGTGATTCAGTTATGAAACCATATCTCGAGAACGAGGTCTCCAAACTTCTTTGGCCACATAAGCTGTGCACAACCGTTCGAAGGCCAACCGTAAACTCTCAATCCAGAACAAAACAATGTCAAAACACGAATGTCGTTTGATAATAAGGGTACATTTATTAAAAAGAATGGTGAAATTGCTTCTTTGATTTTAGCGAAGTCGGAAAATATGGCATCAGTTGGGATGCACTTAATACAGTATAAACAAAGACCTTTGTAACGACACATCAGCTAAGGTTAGGCCAGCCTGCAGTAGCACTCAGCCACTTGACATTCACGTGACCGTCTTTACGTAATGTGATTGTTTCGAGATATGATACATTCTGTCAAATCAACAAATTTTTCGTAAATACATGTTATTTTTCATTGTTGATAATGTCGTTGCTGGCCCTAGTTTGGAAACCCCTGCTCTAGAAGAACGACTCGGCTTTTAATTATTAGAGGTTAGAGCTAGTGGTGAGTCCCATTTATAGCTCTTTATTTCGACTCGTGTTCTGAGTTGTGTGTTTTGAGTTCTATGTTACGAGTCATCAGGTACAAAAGACCATGGACTTTGGTTATTAAAAATATTATCAAACGCCTTTCGAATAAAAAGCACGATAAGACCTTGAAGAAAAGTGTGCATATTGTTGGACGTTTCGAAATGAACTGAACAGAACCAGGCGCGTAGCCAGAAATTCTTGTAGGAGGGGGCAAACAACAATCAAGTCTTAACATTAAAATGTTCATTGCCCCTTGTTTTTGAAGCATTATCCATAAAACGTGCATTTTTCTGGCGCGTTTTTCTGAATAATTATATTCAGAGTCAAGCCGGAAAATAGAAAGGCTGTTTTCATTAAATTGACAAGTTTAAAAAGTTTCTTTTTAGTAAAGTTCGAAGCTTCTACTTTGGATGAAAGCCACTATCTGCTCGTAAAACTTTCTTGCAGAAGCAGTTGTGAAAACATCGATGATATGTAGCATGATCTGCAATATGGTTTTTGCAGCCATTGTTGCAGTTGAGCAAGAAGTCATCGTGGACGCCATTACGATTGCATTTTTATATTTACACGTTTCTGATATACACCGACACACGTTCAATCGAAGCCGAGGAGCAACTTTGGTCTAGTGAATAGTTTATGACACCTGCTCCCGAAGTAGGTCTACAAAACTTGCGCACATACATGGCATGGATCTTGTCCCAATTCTTGAGCGACTGGTTGACATATGCAGCTGTTAACATCGCGGCTAGAGTCCAACGCGTTTGAAAAATAGTTGGATTTTATGTCGTTAAACGCTATAAAATGCGACTGCAGTAGCGTTTTTGTACGCTACTTGCACTAAGCTTGCTTCCCAAAAACGATTAGATATTTAGCTTGATATTTGGAGTTAACAATATAATTCACAAATGTGACAAAGAACAATATAGTAAATTGGAGAAGTTACACATGTTCTCTAACCGAACTTGCATGTGTTTGACCCACTCAGCACACACAAAGTGTGAAAATGTCTGTATTTGCGAAAACGAAGCCACAGGCGATTATCTTTGCACTTAGTTAAGAAATACTTGTCGCCGCAGCCGGTTAGTTGATCTTGCCCAGCAGTTCTGAAATTATGAATCGACACCCAAACGAGCGTGGCGAAGGGTCAAAAATGGATCGCGCCGAGGCGATTCAAACCGGAGTTGTCTATTTTCAACGTTACAACTACTTGTCTTTGTCTATCTTTTGACAGAGACTTGGGTCGCGAGGTGCTCACCAAACTTAGATTTGGGTCGCACTCAAAACAGTTTCGGCAACCGCTGATCTAGCCTTTCTGGCGTAAGCGGTTGAAGTCTTTTTTAAAATCATTTAATAAAAAAAATTCAATCGACTTGGAAGAATTTAATTTGGTTTCATTTCAGTCACGTGCACTTTATCAAGAAAACATATTGCAAGCTATACGCAAGTAATGGCAGTGTCAATAATACCCTCAGCACTAATAAAATAAACAGCATCTGCGATTTACGTTAGATTTTGCTGCTCACCTTCTCCGTTGCAGCTGAATGATTTCAAATTTACTGCAGCATAGGGTAGCAGTTAACATCAGATGAAAATTGTAACGCGTTAAGAGTATGTGCAGGTCTGACTCTGATTATTACTTGACAAAACTTTTTTTACTCGCAGGCAAGGCAATGTGAAATCATTGATGAAAGCGTTAAGGCTCTACATAAATGGTTTATTGTTTCAAATGACTCAGCCAACAAGCAGAAGCACTACAAGAAACCATTGCACCAAGCAAAACCAAATATTAGTTAACATCAGAGCAAATGAAAATGCAATGGCGCAATAGCCGATCAGTGTAAAACAAAGGGGTGCTGTGTCATACAGGATTGGTGATAATTGTTTATTGAACCGTCACAGTACATGCTTCATCACCACAAATAAATGTCTAGATCCTAGAATGAATGCTATCGTTGCTAAACAGTGTCTATGGCCTAACTGCGTAATAAAAAAGGCTTTTAGCCAAAGTTTCAGCTTCAAAGGACATAAACGTATATTACCGCCATCACTGGTGTAAGAGGCGGGGGTGCAAGCTCGCCCTCAAAACTTTTGATTTGGTGAAAATCCCGGAAAAATCACTTAAAATCTGGGTAAAATGTGTGAATGCTTCGCAAAATCACTGTATGTACTTTGATTTTACAAAAATGGCACCCAAAATCAAAGTGCAGACGTTTTTTTTTGGGTCATGTTTTTATTTAGTTCTTTTCAGACAAGTTACGGGAAATTTGGGTAAGTCTGGGCAGAAATGGTGTTTGAAGTGCTTTGATTTGAAAATATACGCTCGACATGAAATGAAATGCAGTCGTTTTTTTTCCTTTTTGGAGGTCATTTTCTTTGGAGTAGGCTATTTTTCGGGCAAGTTTGCGGAAATTTGGGCAAAAATCCTTCGGACCCCCAAAAATTTGCCTGNTCCTACACCTATGACCAGGGCCCCGACAAGGGGAGCCTGGGGGGCAATGCCCAGGTGCGGCACTTTTGGTGAAAAGAAGGAATANCAAATGGTCTTTCACGAATGAATCTGAAGTTAGATTTACGTTGTAGATTTTGGTTAAGGTTGGACCTACCACGACCATACGTCTGGTTTGGCCGGGACTGTCCCGGTCAGCAAAATGTCCCGGAATTTCACTTCTGTGAAATTTTTTAAATTAACTCCAGCCTGATGATGCATTGTTATGAAATAAGTCCGTCCTGAAAGGCTTGATAGGGACGCCGGAACGGGGGTGCATTACGGGGGCACCGCCCTCCCTGCCCTTTGAAAGGGGAGGCACGGGGACACAGGTGCCCTTATATAACAGATTTCATATGTGACTTCATGATTTGTCAAGATCGACTTGAAACAAATTTACTGCAGCGCACACAAAACTGAGAATGATTTCGTATAATTTCTGTTATTAGTTTTGTAGTCAACATGGTTGCTGAACATATAAATGCGAAAAGAATGACCATTATGGGAGTGCTTTTACACTGAAGTCAAGCAAACAGTTTTGAACCCGTGGTACGTCAAACCCATTGGCGTCCACAGGGCGGGGCAAAACGGGCATTTGCCCCTCCCAGCTGGAAATTGGGACTGAGAACCAAAATTTCTAGAAAATTTATTGCAATGACAGTTTATTAACCGGTACGAGACTCACACTGCATTACAGCCAGGTTCATTGTTCCAGTGTCATGCAGTGGTGAGCTTGCAGTTCACTCATTTCCACTGCTTTGCCTGCAGTGGCAGGTTGCCAAACTTGCGATCGGATTGTTTTACTGTTGGTCTTTATTGTGTAACAATAACATGGCAACAAATCTTCTAATGCTCACTTCAAGTGACGATATTAGGCATTTTGCCGCGCCCGCATGTGACTGTTGAGCGCAGACATCTTGGCATGTAATGCTTCGAGACAGTGACTGCTGGTAGCGGTAAGCAAGGACGCCAAAAAGCGGTGGCATTACCCCCTGACCTTTCAAAAGAGGGACAACTGGGGCAAAGGCGTCTTTTTCATAACAGCGTCATCGGAATTTTATGGTTTATCACGATAGAATTGAAACAAATTTTCTATAGTGCACTTTATTATTTTTGAGGTCAACATTGTTGTTGAACAGTAGCAAGCATACTTGGTAACGATTTGTTTGCTTTTCACAAATCTCCATTGCCCTCAACTTTTTTACTGCCCCCCCCCAGCCCAATCGACGTTCCGGCGTCGCTGAGGCTTGACTTTGCTTAAACTCGTGGGTTGGGGGCGGGGGCGGCACTTTTCGACTCGCCCCGGGGCGGCACTTCCCCATGTCGGGGCCCTGCCTATGACCGCAATATTTACGAATTTAAATTTAAACCTGTACAAAAACAAAACTTTCCGTTCATTTAAGGTAGGGTTCTGCAAACTGTGGGCCGTTTGGCACTTTTCATTTGGCCGCGCGTCATGATACTTAAAGAGGTACAATCCTGTGCGGTTGTGTGCGCTGACGTAGGTTACTGTAAGAACTATGGAACATTGATTGTTTGACGTTAACTAAGCATTATTTTTGTCATTTTACAGCTCATGACATTAACATAGAGTTGTTATGTAAAAGGTAACTGAATTGAGCATAAGTTTAAAATTGGGCTTTCAAAAATAAGCACGGGCGTTTAACTGCGACTGAAAGGCCGTTTTGGGCCACCATAACGAAAGTTTGTCGATCATTGATATAAGGCTCCGGCTGATGCTGCAGACAGGGGTAAGTTACACATTGTTTGCTGCGCGCCAGATGAATCAGAAAGGAATTGTGCGATGGTCTTGAAAAGAAATGTGCATCACCAGTACGTGGGATTCAGCAAGCTGGTGGGCTAATAACAGTTGCAAAAGGTGTTGCTTCTTGTTTTACTTTCGGTTAGGGATTGTAAGCGCTTAGATACAAGTTCTTATGACATTATCACCAACTTCCACATGGAGATTAAACCTCAGCTAAAGGTCAGCCACGATATGAATTTCCAGGAACACTATACACAACATTTGACTATTCACAGACAATTGGTAAACCACACTGCTTTGATCAGGTTCGACTAAACGCCGAAGTAGGATAGGTTCCTAGCAGTTGCGTTGATTTGCACTAAAGTATTTCTTTGGCTGAGGTAGGGCTGGGTTCAAGTAAATAAAAATGTATTGTTTAAATAATAAGTAATTTCTAACAAATTTCTTAAGTAATTCAAGTAAATCAGGAAAATCGATATTTAGTCTTGAAAACGTGCAAGCACATCAAAATCATTGCAAATCATCAAATCACACTGTGGGTAAATAGCTGCTTATTTTCTAAAAACCTTCGCGCAAGACACAAACTGTCAATCATCTCATCACTCAATGAAGACTTAAGCCTTGGTATGAACAGTCCGATAGCACTAAAGCATCTTTCAGATTCCACTGAAGAAGGTGGAATACAATCAAGGCAGATTTCAATTTTAGTTTCTTCACAAAATGCCATTTCTTTTTTGATGTGAGCCGAGCTGTTTTCCTAGATTTCATTTCCGTGAAAGGCCTCTGTTTTGAACAGAACGTCATTAATTTCTTCTGCTTTTGATTTTTTCTGAGGGGTTCCTGCGTGCAACATTAACATTTACATTGTAATTGTTTGGCAAGTTCCTTTTTTCTGGGATAATTCAATAACGAAGTTTCCGCTAGCTTATCATAATAATCCGGAGATTCTGAGTATCAAGCAAGTCTGAATACTCCTCAATTTGCCTGGTTATCCTCTCTTTTACTGCAACGAAGACATACACAGTATTCGCACTTTACAAGAGAATCAATTACCGCATTTACTAGCGCAAGCTTCCACACTTCTGATCGCTTTCCAGTCCACTCTTTCCAGTTGCTCGACTCAGACATTGTACAATCACAAAAATGACTTATTAGCTGTTGCTGAACTGTTCAGACAAATTCGCACCTGTTCACTGCGATTAAATTTATTGGTTGGAATGAGCTTCTGGCTCCAAATCGCTTCACGGTGACAATGAACAATTGTGACTCACAAGCACTCTGCACAGGCAAGAAATCTATTTGCCTCAGTGGCTTATTTTATGTGATGATGCATGTCTTGTATAATATTGCGTTTCAAGGGCGTACGCAAGGGGGGCGGTTGGGGTTAAAAAAACCTTGAGCTTAATATTTTACAAAAACTTTATTCCCTGCTCAAAGGAGATTACTTTTTTCTCATACTTATGCTTGTTAATTTGTCGACTTAATGCAAATACAACGGAATGAATTTGCATGCAAATTTCAAGGAACATTGTTAATGGGCCAAAAAGTAATAATTAGGTTTTGGTGGGAATCCGCGTTATCGTCTACGTCCAGAAACCATATCATCATCTTTTGCAAACCTTTCATCCACAACGCAAGTTTAAGATTGTGTTCCGCGTTAGTTCACTTTATCCGAAACAGTTGCCTTTATTTTGTCTGCTAAGACTGATCAGCGCATGCGCTGACCGCATTGGCTACATTACCAATTTCTGTAGCATGATGAAACTGTTGCACGAGCTCAAAAACAGCAGTTGTTAACAAAAACAGAAGCATTCATGCCGGGTGCGCAACCAGCTCTTCATTTCGGGGGGAGCAATTTTCATGAAATTTCATTCGATGACGTCATCGTGTTTATTCAACCGTGGTATAACTTTTTCGCAAACGGTCACATGTAATAGTAATGTATTTTTGCTCGCAGACACGAAGTCCACAGTACAAACACGCACTTTCTGCACAACGCTGGAGCAGACAAAATAGAACGTTTTGCAAAAGCAGACAAAACAGAACGTCTGCTTCAAAAGCAGACAAAACAGAACGTTTTGCAATGGCGTTGAAGGCTGAATCACCGGTGTGAAGCGAAATTTCTGACTTGCAAAATTTCTGATTTCAGGCCATATGCGCATGCACAGAGTAACATTCTACATATGAAATACGCTGAGAAAACTGATGATTAGAGCTTGGGGTTTGGTGTTTAACATAGGTGGCTGAACCGGGGGGCCGCATGGGCTTAGTCCCCCCACTTTTTTTCGAATGGGCCTAGGCTCCCCACTTTTTAATTTAGAATTTGCCTCAACAAGTTTAAGTAGCACAATTAGTATTGGGTCGGTTGTTAAAGTAAATCGTAAAATAATTTTGCAGAATTTCGGTAGTATTTTGGCAATATTATTTGCAATTTGGCAGGATTCGTAAATGTTTGGCAGAATACAGCACACCGCGCACAATCTGGTCACCGTGCTCCGGCTTGCTTACCGCATTGGTGTTGTCGAACAGTGTTGCCTGATGGTGTAATACTACACCATTGTTTGCAAAATTTTTTCTTAAAACTGGTGTAATTTTACATGCTTGTGTGTAAGAAAAATTTCGTGTCACACCATCGAAAAATTGCTGTAATTTCAAGCGTTTTAACCCCATTCTAAAAACTGAAATTTTGCTGACTTTTATACGCATAAGGAAATATTTTACAGATCAGTTTCAATTGTGTTTTTATTTTTGCATGGGCAACACTAACTATTAGTTCAGTGGGACAGTGTCCGCCTCCCAATTGGAAGGTTGGGTGTTCGATCCACGGCCATTGAGTGAATTGCAGAAGCGCTCCTTGGTCAAATGCGTTCACCGCAACTGCCCCGACAAAAAGCATTATTCAGGCTTCGGCCTGCCGCCAACTGTCGTGAAATAAATTTCGCCACTTTGCATGCCATTTTGCACAATTACTATATACTTGGGATCTTTTCACTGGGCTTTGTCAATTGTCACTGTTCATATATTTTCATTCCATGTCTGGCCTTTCGCGTTCATGTTGCGGGCAGGTGTGTAATGCTCTAAAAAGAGGTGTGGGAACGGCGTTCCCATACCAAATAAAAAGGAAGTATGTACCAAATATTGAATAAAAGGAGCATTCGCCTACAGCCCTACAAGAATGTCCACATTGGATCTTCCTGTTACACTGTAGATTTTTGACTAGCATTGCAAATCTGCGTGTCGCTAGATCATCTGTGAAATCGCAGGCATGTGTTAATGTAATCTAAATCTTCAAGTGACGTTACTAGTGCGAAAAGGTGTGGGAATGCCGTTCCCACCCCACTACATCCGTGGTTGCAGTTGACCTGATTTAAAACAATCTCGTTCGTAGTAGGCGTTCTCTCGCCTTCGTTTGCTCGCGCTTTACTCGGGCTCCTCCGTTAGAGCCCGAGCTGCCCACTGCAATATCAGATTGAATGTGTTTTGAGGCAATGGATTTGCATAGAACGTTGGATTTAAATTTCTATCTGTGGACAGTTCCCATTTCGAGGATAATTTCAAACGAACGATAAATTGTCCAGAACTCGGGATAATATAATGAGCCTAGTAAGCAGAGGACTAACTGGCGTTATCATTGCTTTGTGACGTACGTTACTCAAGAGTGGAGAAGTGATCATGGCAACTTCTCATTCATTGATACGTACTGTAACTATCGTCACTGGGAAACGATAGTGCCAGCCAGAATGAGAGCAAATTTCAGTGATGCAAGCCTCGAACGATTGCATTCAGTCACTATAAATCGTGCGATGAGCCCGAGCGACGCTACTGACCTGGAACCGCCCCTGTAACAGCCTATTTGAATTTCAGGTGGTCCACCGACATGTTTTCATAGTGGTGTACTTTTGTCTAAAATAGTGTAATTTTGACCTTCATATGGTGTAGTTAATGACGTCATATTTCAATGCTTGTGACGTCACTGTTGCCAATTCAATCCACAAAAATTTTCTATAGTTTTTTGACGTGCACTTGGGCCCCCTACTTTGAAAAAGGTTCCGCGACCCATGGTGTTTAGGTAAGTGTGTCGGGTTAGGGTTTATGTTACAGTTAGAAAAACAAAAATAATTGAAGACTAAGTCTAATATTTTTCACTGGTTTTACTTATTCTCGTACTGTAGCTTGTTGTGGGTATCTGACATCTAACCAAAAAGTTTTAATTTACACAACACACATCAAAAAAGTAATCGCTAAACTTTATTCCTTTACTCTGTGAAGCAAAATAACTGACAAAAAATAACAGGTCAGAAATTTCGCAGAGGTCAGAAATTTCGCTTGACACCGGGCTACAGAAACTTACTTAACAGAAAGTTTTGCAACGACGTTGGAAACCGGGCCTCTGGTTTACAGACGCATTCTTAACACTATTTGGGAGTGTGACGGTTGCCGTTCGACCCCCTCCAGGCTACGTGCCTAGTGAAGTTTTTGAAAATAGTTATGTTTGTTGCACAACTTAAACACTTAAATTGGTTTTGTTTGTTTGTTTTTGCAGTCATTTTCTCAACTTTAATTATAGGCCTACACAATATGCCAACTGTAGAAAATATATACAAAAGACCCATCGTGGGGCATGGAAGTTGCAGACAGGCAAAAAGTAATTTTTGATGTTGAAGCAAAACGATTTCTTGTGAATGTCGCTTTGCAGGATGCCAACCAAGCAAAAAAACATCAAAGCTGGTATTATTAGATTGTCACCTGTTCCAACGGCACACGTGACAACTAGTAAAAGAAAAGCACAAGTGGATTCAGTGCAAACTGTGTAAACAATGATGCCATGAAATTGCAGTGCCTACCGTGGATAGGGCACATTTTCAGGCGATATTTTCATCTAAGTTGTTTGTAATGAGCCATGCTATATTCACTATTTTCGTGGTGTGAAATGAGCAAGCGTAATTTTATTAAAAGTTGGTACAAAAACAATTTATCAGGACGTTTTTGCCTATTAAACAAAAAGGAACACTGTGTCCATTTTTGTACGAGCATCAGGGTAAAAGGGGACATTGTATGAAAAACTTTATCAATGTCTTGTGTTTTGATTTCTCGACGATTTATACAGAAAAGAAAAAAAAGTGCCCGTTTTACCCCACCTTCCCCTACTAACAATGGCTTTCCAGGGCAAGTTGTATAGAGCTCTGAACCCAAAATTATAGGCCATGCGCAATTTTTGCATGCATCACTTTCTGAGAGTCCAACATAATTGTGATGCGTACATGGGCGTACAAAAGGAACGACAAAGTACATTTTGAACTGCATTTGAAGTGTGAACATCTGTCCAACGTTACTCCGAGGTATTTGGGCTTGGAACAGAAGGGCAGGGTTTCGTTGTTGAAGTTGACTTTCAGCTCACATTTATGGGGC
>JGI24158J21664_10014526_pt1 | contig 10324 bp, 5 predicted proteins | sample Ectturendosymbi3_FD_21664 | JGI IMG/M metagenome (IMG submission 21664) | reverse complement strand
TCCAGCATTTTATCTTGCAGTCAAGACTTCAAGTCTACAATTTTTGTTTCGTTCGTGAATCTATTCTCTGTGCGTTAAGCGAAACGTAATAACGGCGTTCATGTAGTTGAACCCTAACTTTTTCACTTCCCTCAGCAAAAAAAATTCGTTTTACGACACCGCGATCAATGGAAGAAAGGGTGAGGTGATCATGAAATGAAAGACATAGATTTCTCACAACTTCACTGAGTTTCACAGATATAAATTGATGCAGATAAGCACTGAATTAGTCAGCAGGAAGTTTGAGAGCAAAACTCAGCAAGCAACTTTGCACAATCCTGAGTGGCAGAGCTTCTCTTTCACAAAATATTGCCATAAATGCTGAATGCTGGATCGCAGTCTTGCGTTCTCTATTACCAAACACATTCTGAGAAATCAACTCCATTGCAAAGGTAATTAAAGCAAAAATGTGTTTTCCTCGAGATTCTCGAACGTTCGCTACTTTTTGTCGACATCATACAATGTCTTTCGGTCATGTGACAATGACGCAACATGATGACAACGACGCATCACATGTCGCGGTCAAGTACNTATTAGGTAATGACTTCANACATTATAGAATCAAGCGTCTGCGAAATATCCATAGTCAATGTCGAGATGAAGTAACACAGATCAACACAAGGTGGCACGCCTGGGGGTGTGCATGCTCGTTAAACAGCATGAGTTTGTTCCATTACACGAGTTGGAATCATGCAAGTTCCAGTGTTGATCGTGTTGCCAATGCCTTTCTCATCTGCTAATGCACCGTTTTATGTTGATACAACGTCACCACTCATGTTGTTTTTCTGCGTTTCAAACATCAGCCATATTATCTTACGTGTGGAGACGGGTAGGACGGAGCTCTAGCGACAAATCCGTCGTAACAGGTGTGGTTTTTATGATCAAATGTGATTTTACGAGCCTGGGATTCGTCTAATGTCGGGTGGTAGCTTTCACTTGGAGACAAAAACTGCAAAGAACAACGAAGATTTATTATGGGCTTAATCTCCTGACGATTGTGGTCTGTGAATTTTACCCGTGAATAAGTATGTTGTTAACAATGGAAACACTTGCTTTTCCAGCACATTGTGGCAGTTCACTTGAGATGAACATGAATGTGTACTTGATTGTTTCTTGTTGATTTGGAAGGTTCGGTTTATGGGATTTGGAGAAATTTACTTCATTTTGACCGCATAAGCACTAGCCTTGTGACTTGAAGTGCCTGGGGATAACTTTGCCACTTGATTTAAAATGATTTTGTTTAAAAACAAGCATTAATATTTGTCAGCAAAGTTGTATAGTTTTTTCTCAGTTTATTTCTGGATTACGTATGTTTTCGGTACAATCCCATTCTTATTACTGCAAGTCAACATTTGGCATTTCGTAAAGCTCGAGCAAAATGATTTTTTGCGGTAGCTCGAAGTTTCAATTTTAATGGTTGTCACTTCCACTTGTTGAAATCCAGGAGTGCATCTGTTGTGATGAATGTAAGCAGGGTAACACCTGATTACAGTGCTTTCCTGCCGTTACAAAAGCATGTTTTGTGATGTGGACCGAGATTTCGCGGTGCTAGTAGACAGCGGCATGAAACCTTGCACATCTGTTCTAGCTTGACGTTCGTCCGTTTCCGCTTCTATCGTGCTTGTCGAAATCGATCCAGGAGAAAAATGTGAATACTTCTCTCTAACCAGCTGGTTAAAGCCATTAAAAATACCCCATTCTCTAGCATTAGCACGCTCTGAAGCAGCTATGTCCAAACCAAATTGCCTACTGAGCCGAAACTTTCGTCACTATCCTTACGAGGGCCGCATTTTGAATGACATACTAAGGAGGGCGGCACATTGAATGACTTCTTTGATCTTACCAAATTAATTTGTTTAAGCTATTGCAGTGAAATCGTCCGAATACTAGCTGCAATGGTAACGACTGTTTGGCACCTTTAACCACTCCGTCGTAAGGGTGATTTCATAAGTGTGAAAAGTTTAGTTCCAGTGGATCAAAGGTAGAGACTAAAAGCCAGCAAAATGCTTTGCTCCAAGGTGTTAGTGGATATATGGAAATCTCCCTGCACGCAGTACAGAGGTGATAGTGTGGCACTTAGGACCACCTTTGTCAAAAATGTCAAATATATGACTATCAAAATAAGGAAAGGTTATTAATATGTAGGCTACTTACACTGCAACGAAAACCTAAACTGGGCCGCACAAAACTTTCGCCGTGGGGCGTAGGTTGGACATAGCTGGTCTAAAGCTTTCATTTGCATTTGGCATAATTACAGAACCCGGCAAAACCGCAAAAATCGAATTTGCAGCATGGTTGAGTTTTTTAATTTTATTGATAGAATAGTTGCCTTGTTTGTTTGAAATGAAGTTAAATATGTCGTTAACAAAGGTGCACTTTTTATATCAAAATATGAAAACAAGTAATTCATATCAAGGAATTTACAGGCACTTTTTAGTATGTGCTTTATAAAATTAAAATATTCATGCACTTTGAAGTTCATGAACAATATTGTCAAATTCGATAAATCGTCTATATTCTGATGGCAGTAGTTCTCAAAAATTCTGTTGATGGCTATCTGTCGTTTTCATTGACGAATAGCGGTCAATATATAGTAACCGACTGGCTTGAAGCAAAGACGAGGTATTCTTTAAAATCGCGTACTGCTTTCTTGGACCTAGTGTATCTACGCCAAAGTAAAAACTGTTTTTTGCAAGTCAATGAGAAACCTTGTTCTTTGCAAACATTGAAATCGGTTTCAACAATAGCTCTGGCATCCTGCTTAGATAAAGGCCATAAAAGCTTAATCAAAGACATAAAGCTGTCATCAGCCAATTACTCCAACGAGGGTAAAGTCAGTGGGTGCACAACGGCAGTTTTTCGGGTACTTCGTGCTTGAATTACAGCTTTCCGCTCCAATAACTCGCGGTATGTGAGCGCCCTTTTTCACTGCATGTTTCAGTGCAAAATCAAGGCTTTCTTACGTGCAACTTGTCCCGGTGAATAGCGTCACGGTTGTCCACGTAAGCGCCAAACTTTTTTCTTCCAAAATTAAGGCGGGGTGATTGTCCAGAAAAAGTTTGTTCGAGGTTCGCAAACATCGAACTTGGGCACATCTGGTGAGGTTATTTATGTACAGCACACAAAACGTATTTCTGTCGATTGAAAGAAAAAGACGAAAAAAATTAAAACATCAGACAAATACTTAATCGCATTTACATTTTGAGTTAGTGCATTGAACGAGACGGCAATCAAGATAGCAGGTGGTGGCAGGCTCGTTAACGCATATTATATTATTTTTGTAAGTTGTAGAACGATGACAATATTCAATTAACCGACATTTTTTATTCGATTTTAGCAACAGTTCGTCATGCGAGTGCTTCTTTCGAAATGATTCGATATCCTGTTTGTTTTGTTGTTGCTCTTGGTTTCGTGGACAGAGAATTACAGTTTGCTGGTGTCCAGTTTGTGCAATACTGACGCAATAGCGTTAACTATTTTTTCCAGCTAGTACATTTGTGAGCAAATTCAAACATCTTGAGTGTGAACTGTACAAAAGCACGGAAACAAAAAGTGACAAATTACTTAGGCTTTCTTGGAGAGAGTTTGGTGTTGTGTTTAACTTATTGGTGTAGGGTTTCCTCTCTTGCTATGTACTGTTGGAGATGAAAGTTTCACACAAAGTTTCGCATCTTACAACGGTATTGATTATCGCTACAGTAGTGGGTAAGTCAAAGCGAAGGTTAAATGCTCCCTCACCAGTTCAAAGTGAAAGCATTTTTAGCATTGCTTTTAATTTTTCTTAGAAATCGTCACTCCTAGCACTCCAGTTGTCGAAACTACTTTAAGCAATAACGGCAATGACAGCGAAACGACAACTTTTAGTGGTTTTGGCGAAACTACTGAGGCTTTACAAAGTTCAACTGAGTTGATCACCTTCACCAAAGACGTTGCTGATGATGAAACGACAAACGGCGGCTCTGAAGTGGCTACAGCTGTGGAAACAGCTGCTAGGGATGAGACTACTGCAGTTTCAGTAACCCAGTCACAAGCAAGCACAGCTTTTGAGAACACTGTGAATGGTAATGCTTCTGAAACAACTGTCACTGAAACGACCGATTTTTTGTCAACGACAACTACAGGCAAGTTTTGTTGTGTTTGCAGCATTTCGTTTGCTGTTTTGAGTAAGTATAATTGCCCGGGAAATTCTGCAAGATAAGCAGGTCATTGCCACTTGAAAGTCTGTAAATCTGTAGTTTTTTTTCTGTTTGCTGAGACCTGACAAGGTTACTCATTACATACAGTTTCAGAACTCTTTTTTCCTTGCATTTTGCTTGCGAATCAGTGTAATTCATCATATATTTCAAATAAACAAAAAATTTTCAAGGCACGTTATCAAAATAAAAGTGGTGCTTTCCATTGTTCGATTACAACGGAAATACCAGTTACGCTGGTGTTGCGTTTCTGTAGCCTTATGGTATAGAATCGTCAGTAGGACAAAGCAATGAATATGCCACAGGCATGGGCGTCCGCAGGACTTTTTCCAAGGGGGGGCAAAGTCGACATTTTGCTTATCTTTTTCAGATTGTTGGCAATGCAACGCAAATGGACGTACACAAAAAGAAAATGTCCACTGTTACGTCAACAGTTGCTTGCAGCGTTTTCCCTCTAAGAAAACTTTACACTGAGCAAATGTTTGTTTTAGTGAGCATCGATATTTTAAGACTGAGTTAGCAGGCAGTTCTAAACGAATTACAAACTGTGTGAATTTTGTACCATTTAATTCAAATAGCTTCTCCTTGTTTTCGTGCTGTTCCCATGTTTTGGAATGTTGAAAATTGCATGAGATGAGATTTTGCGCAAATGGTCTGGTGGTACTGCACATTTGCACACCTTTAAGAAGTATTGGTTTCAAAAAATTCGCCTCATCGGCAGAAATGCTCTTTTTTGACTCATGCTTCTTTGTACATAGTATAAACCAGGAGTGGGCAAAAGTGTTCAATAAAAGAGTCATTTTCAGAAAACGAAAAACACCAGCAAGCCGCAAAACAGTTTGTAGCGTCAATACAAATACTGTAAAGAATGCAAGTTTTACATTAAATGATGTATAGTATTTGTCAATATTAAGTTTTTGTTTGATTTTGTAGTCACCAAACATCTGGACAGTACGTTGATTAAGCTATGCGAATTAATTCTCCCAAGTGTTCATCTTTCAGGGTTGCACGGGGTTGCACGATGGTTTGATTTTACGAACTTCATTACAGACAAAAAAATTCACAGCAATATGTTGTGCTGCACACAGAAATGCGTCATACACTGGTCTTTTACATTTTTGGTATTTACCTGTTATCAGAAATTAAGTGTAGAGTGGCACTGAATAAAATTTTTAGAGACATATTTTCTTGCGTTTCAGTCAATTTAATTTCTACTGCAGTCACATTTGTGTCAAACGGTTGGTGAACTGGACAGCCATCACCGACTACATCAACACTGAATGGATTTACAAGGGGGTGGATCCAGGGGTTGAAGTTGGGGCGATACCCACCCCCCTACAACCTGGGAAAGTAACTTTGTTCACTATGAGTTTGTACAATTAGGAAAACAGCATTCGCGATATAAGGTCATTTTGTCTCCCATTGTTTTGCCAGGGCAGTGTTGTAAAGAATACTTTATCTCTCTTACAGTAGCCAAGTGAACCTGTAATGAGACTTGACTACCAAATATTGTTCAACTCGCTCCCCCTAATCTTACTGGCTGGATCCGTTCTTGATTTACAAGCAAAGCAAAGCTTGGTTTTAACTCTTGGAAATGGTCAAACCTGGCTTGGAACTCCTCCAGTAGTTTTACAATTTATTTTAGTATTCTTCCACTTTCTGGTCGGCAAATGCCTCTTGGCGAAAAATGACAGAATTAGCAAAATGACAGAATGTTTTTGACATCTCGTATGCCTCTGAAAAATTTTAGTTTTTTCTGGGAACTTAAGTAGCCTACCTTGCGATTCAGATTCACTGTTGCTGTTGGCACACTGCGCAGATTCCCTGGTGACTATTTTCACGAACTTGTGTAAACACATTGATAAATGAAACAAACATTAAATCAGAGGCAATTTGAGATATTGCTATTCCTCTAGAAGAGCCACACAAAATATGTTGGCGAGCCGCACTTCTACCACCATCGCTATAAACCTACGTGGCTTACCACTATGAGCAGTCACTCTCGCTGCATTACCTGCCATATTGTCTGCGTGCGATAGTTACATGCGTCAAAACGTCTACCACTGTAACTTCCAAGTGCATCTTCGAAGTTTTTGTTGCCATGTTATTGTTACGCAACAAAGGCCAATAGTGGAACAATTCGCTCCCAACTTTCGCAACCTGCCTCTGCAGGCAAAGAAGCGGATTAAATGAACTGCAAGCTCATCACTGCATGTTACCAGAACAGGGAACCTGAGTCTTGTGCAGTGCGAGTGTCACATCGGCAAAAAAAGTGCCATTGCAAGAATTAACCCAACTAATCAGAATTAAACTGATGATTTCACGTTTTCTAGAAATTTTTGCTTCTTAGTCCCCATTTCCAGGGGGGGGGCAAATGCCCGTTTCCCCCCCTGCGGACGCCCATGGCCATAGGTTTAATTCATAAAGGCGCCTTGCGATTTACTGCATTCGCGTTTCTTTTCTGTGTTTGAGGCAGTGCACTCGTGATGCACCCAAACGGTTGTTGAATTTATTCTTGTATGCAGCATGCATTTGTAGAAGCATCCAAAGTACAAAAGCGCGCCAATGCAGAAGATCGCAAAGTCACGCGAATATAACGCACCATGCAGCAAGAACTGCCCGACGCGTGTTCCGCCAGTTTGTGGGATATATACGTCGAGGTCTTTGCGTGTTAGATTAGATCAGTGGTTCCCAACCGGTGAGTGGCGACTCCAAAGTGGGCCGAGAACCACAGCCTTAAATGCGGAGAAGTGGGTGTGGATCGAGAACGGCAGCCTCAAATACATTGCTGAAGGTTCGAATATTCAGAACCGATATCAACATTGCGTTTTACATCAGCAAAACCGAAACACGGATATATTTTTGAGAAGTTCATATTACCCCGTTAAAATTCCTATCCGGTCTCTACTATGAAGTGTAGTGACACCTTATTGTAGAAATACCTCACCACTAGAGAAAGTAAATGTTGGCCAGTGATGCTGATATTACTTCAGGGTCGTGAACATCTGTCCTGCTGTGAATACTTATCAGCTGAAATACCAACAAAACACAATCGATGCATAGGCGTAGCCAGAAGGAGCGAAGGGGTCATGTCCCCCAAATTTTTAGAAAATATGGTCATTTTGTGCTTTGAGGGGCGTTTTTCTAAACGAAATAGTGCTATTCGCCTAAAATCAAACAATTGCTCCCTCCGCTTTTAGGCTGGCTACGCCACTGAACCGATGTTCTTATATCGTTGCAGTTCCGTGTTGCACTCGTTATATGGCATTCGGTAAAATTCGAGCTCATGATTCCAGGTCGGAGTAGCGTGTAGTTGACAAATGGCGGGATCTTACTTGCACACCTAATAAGTATTAGAGATGTGCATAAATTTTCAAAGCAACTTTCTACCCAGTGTTTTTGCAGTTCACAGAATTTTTGCATTCTAATGAAGATAGTGCTCTTGCATTGCCTGCAATCGAGACTCGACGTGACAATCATGTATTGACTTTCAAATGAAGGTTTTGTTGCACCATAGCAGTGAGGCTGAGCGCTACTGTAATATTTCCAATTGGGTCCGCGAGATCGAGACGGTCGGAAACAAATGGTTTGGTAGATGCCTGAAGGTCTTTAACCGTGGCTATCTTCAAATGGCAGGTCTTAATTAATGGCAGATGTTTAACAAGTAGTTGAAACAAAAGCAAAATGAAGCAGAATCTGGAGAAATCGGAGAAAATCCACTCTTGATCTTGTTTTTCGCTCATGATCGCGATTAGACAAACAATCGAATCTTGTGTTTACACAAAAAGTGACAGTGAATGGAAACATGTTTTGAAAAATAGACATCTTTTTAAAACTGCCAATAGATAGACCGATCATGCAGTGTCTCACTGAATTTATGAAGTTGTTAAAAATACTTGAATAAGTGTAAAACGTTTCTAAACCATTTTTTGATTTCTCCAGAACTGTTTCGTTGTCAAACCCCACAAATGGTTCGTCATTTAACAATCAATTGCCTGTTGGTTGGTAGTCGAGTTTTGGTAGGTCATGATTTGCCTTGTCCATATTGGTTCAAGCGTTCACAGCGGAAAGCATGCCAGCTGTAAAAACAACATTGTCACAGCGCTGTTTGGTCTTATTGAAAGTTGCTTGTGGTATTTGTTGATTTTTTACGCGCCAAACTCGGCTACTTGTTTGTGTCGCTTGACTTCACCTCAGAGATGCTGCTTCAGGAGTGCGGTTTCCGATTAGATTTGTTACCGAACGTTTCAATTTGTTGAAAAAGCTTAGCCACTGAGAAAACATTCGTTCGCCTTGCTTTTGTTTTAATGCTTAGATGTGGAATAAGCGCGGAATAGTTTCACTTTTTGTGTGTCGTTGTTCGGTCACTATATTCAGTTCCGTGGTTACTGCTTGTGTCGTTCGTCTGAATCTGACCGTTACGGTTTTGCTTTTTAATTTGCAATGGGCGTCAGCATGTGACGCCTGGGCATTCCCACAGTTAGTTTACGTTGGAGGTATGTTCAACTGGCTAAGCACCTGAAACTGAACAGTATAGCGCTCCCGATGTCGCTGGCCAAGGAGCCAACCGGTTAGTGGTTGGAATGATACAGTTCCGCTTAGTGCGCTCAAGTTCTTGGTTTGAACCAGTTGTTTAGAATTTTTTGCATGAGACATGAACTGCACCCGACTAAACTGACAAAACTGCCACAGAGTTAGTCAGGTTAAAAATTTTTCTGCAGGTGAAGCTCATCTTGCTAAAATTACTCTGCAGCCAGCATGTGCGTTTTTATAAGTAAAACCATACATCTTCAATCACACTAAAACGACGAGAATGTTTTGACAAGATATTGAGAAATCCACTGTGCCGTGCTAACTTCAATAGCAATATCGCAAAAAATAAAATTTGTAAGTAAAGATGGTCGGGCTGTCACTTGTAAATATCTCTCGTAAACCTTGTGTGAATCATATTGCGAAACGGTAAATGGCGTTCGCAAAACTGTTAAGTACCGATCACAATCATTCCCTTCGTTCAGTTGTTTATATCAATGGGAAATAAATTTTCTGTGGATATTGTATACTCGCTTCTCTCCGCAATGGTTTGACCGAAGGCAAGTTTGACCCTGAACGTGACCTTTGAACCCATATTTACCGATGATATTCGAAATATGAGGCAATTGTATGAAACAAACTGACTTGTTCGTATCTGTCTCCAACAATCTGCAGCAGCCTACTGTTTATGCCAACACAAAGAATTGCTGTCTTCCGTGTGTCTTTTTTTGCTGCACCTTGTTTTTGTTTTAAGTGGAAATGAATGGTGCTGCCAAAGTCCGTCTTCCAAACACACGCATGGCTTTTCAAACTTACTCCCCTTACAATTCCGATAAGGAAAATTGGCTTTTTTACAACTTGTGCTTTTGCAAAAAGCAAGCTCTTTAAAATAAAATATAGTTTTTTTAGTTTTTTTTTTCTTTTTTAATACTGCGATTAAACTGATCACTTTTCCACAGAAAAGTCATTTAAGCTTCACACACGAATATGGTTAGTTCGGATATTACTAATTTATGCTATCCGGATAACGGCTATGTCCGTATATTTGTTTGTTTGGCTAACCGGTGAACCGTGTAATAACAACAATTGATTTCAAGAGATCTGCGTGACAAATTGATTGTAAAATCATGAAACAGGTACAACGAAGACGACGTCAATAGCTGGTACAAGGGAGACGACGTCAATAGCTGAAAATCAAGTGGACACAACAGAGATGAATGTCACAATATTTGCAGATTCGTCAACCAAAAGTTCCGTTCAAGCTGAGTCAACAGCATCTGAAACGTCCACATCTTCGTCTACTGCATCTTCTTCAACAAATGAAACAGTCACAGAAACAACAGATGGAACGGGACTTTTAATCGCTGCAACTTCCACTTCACAAGTGATAATATCAACTCAAACTGATTCAACAGCAACTGAGCCATCCACATCTCCATCTACTGCGCCTTCAACCACTGGAAGGATCACAGATGCAACATCAGAAACTGTTCCCTCTGTTGTTGTAACGTCCACTTCACAAGCGACACCGTCAACTCAAACTGATTCAACCGCAACTGAAC
>JGI24158J21664_10014524_pt1 | contig 10325 bp, 10 predicted proteins | sample Ectturendosymbi3_FD_21664 | JGI IMG/M metagenome (IMG submission 21664) | reverse complement strand
ATTTTTTGACTGAAGATGGATTAAGAATAATCCGAAACGTCTCGAAATAAAACATATATAGTTTTTTGAAGGCTTTTTTAGTGTTGATAAAATCTAAGTGGTTTGTAGCATTTTTAAAAGTTTTTTTGCAGCAGTGTTTCCAAATGTTAAGAAACATCACACATAAACATTAAATTGAAGGCACTAACAGGACAACAAACAAAGCACCGAGGAAATTAAAAAGTCTGATGATAGGAGGATGATTTTCACACCTGGTGCCGACAGCTATGCGCACTTTTAACGGGATCAACAAGTTTCGTTGCTTTGCATCACTTTTGTCACGTTGAGCGTTCATTGCTACAAAGCAGGCTATTTTCAAAAGGCATAACAAATCCACATCTCGTACACGTAAAGGCGTTTTCTGCTATCCGAACAACGAACAACCCTGGAGAATGAACTCAAATGCGTGGTGTTTGATTTTTTCTAGTTTATTTCACAAATGCTTAGCAGATTACAAAAATACTTTTTGTTTCAGTATATGGTCTTTGAACAAGCAACGTGCGATGCTGAAGAGTAACCACGTATTTTAAAGAACAAAGCGAGGAAACCTTGCTTGCATTAAATCAAGGTCTAGGCAAACGTTTATTTCATGAAAAAATCACATTCAGTTACTTTGATTTGTTGTGAAATCCCCCTTAAAAACTGTGTCATCCAGAACGCCAGGTGTCAGGGAACTTTTCAGCACAAACTTCGCTTTCACAGTCGAAAAATACTGTGCGTCATGTAACGGGCTAAAGTTTTAACTTCTTTTGTGAGTCCAGCCTGGAAAAGCACATCAGTGAACAATACACAAAACTCCACACACCTATCGTCCAGCTACATAGCCTCAACGCTAAATTGAAGTGATCACGACAGTATCCAGTCAATGTCGTTTTATTTCCTCAACTAATTCGTGGTCCCGTGTAAGTGAAGTGATGTTCCAATTTGCAGTCACCAGGTTATGACACGATTTCCGTTTTTTAAGTGTTCACAAGAGTAGAAACACTCTGCGTTGACCCTTTCGTCATTTAAGATGCGTAGTGATGCAACGTGAGGATTCCACTTATGGATAGTTGGTGGAGGTGACTGTCACGGATTTATCGAAATAACACATCTGTTTAAAGACCCCACGCAATCTAGTGTTGACGAGAGCCACGGCGTTTTCGCGATGTTCTTGACCGGGCTTACACATTTTATATTAGTAACTGCACAAGCAAAACATTTCGGCAACCCGGTCGCGGCATTTGAAAAGCAACTTCTATGTGATATTTGGTGCGCCACAAGGAGGCGTTGCGCCGTGCATATTTATGTCGAGAGACCCTGCAATTGTATCTGCTTTATTAGCAGACATACATCAATATAGGCCTACTACACATGAGAAGGAGAAGATGAGTGTGACGCTATGACTTTTCTTGGAGTGTCAGAATCGGAGAATATTTAGGCGCCTTCTGCCACATATCCACTTTAATTTATTACCACTCAAATTCTTCTATCCATTTTATGAAAAGAGATGTTTTATTTTGTTGAGAAGAATGTGAGAAGTAAATTGGAAATGGTTGAATGCATTCAACTCGTAAATCAATCACAAATCAATGGATCGCAGGTTCCACATTTGAAACCCAGAAGTTAACGGTTTTCTCAATAAAAATATTGTAACCATGTTTTCCAGTCAGAAACAACCAAAAAGAATTTGGGGGTACCCAACCTCCCAAGCCCTCGCGGCATCGATCAGTGTCTCCACAAGGTGGCGAGCCGACACCCCAAGCACGCACAAATTTCCACACACCAACATATTAACCCTTTTAACGCCCAGCGAAGTTATGATCGGCCATAACTTCTGAACGAATTGAGCTAGAGAGTCATTGAAGGCATCATGGGATCCGGGAGACAGCACTGCATTTTTGGAAGTGGGTTGCGCACACCAAGCAGACACAAATTTCCACACACCAAAATATTATAACTGCTGTAGGTTTTCCGGTCAGAAATAAGCAAAACGCCTTGTGAAAAATGTCATTCAGCTCTTTTCAAAACGGGTTATCTTATATTTCCGAGACGATTAGCAGATTTGATTTGAATCGAAGGAGAGTTGTGTACTGACCCTGTTCATTGATTTTATCAGCAAGGGTTTTTGTTTTGCTTATGTACTATTGAGACATTCCAGTAATTAACAACGCACCATTGCATGTATAACCCTTGGTGAAAAGGACTTTGATAAAGGGTTAAGTCATACCACTTGCACGGTATGTGATATTATCTGCGGAGTCAAGACCCGGTGGTAAATTCGATTAACAGTAGGTCATCACACTATGTTAGAAATGAATAAAGATTTATCATGTCAGTCGTTGTTTTCACAATCAACCAAAGGTCAAATACATCTACCTGGATTTAAATAAAATATATTTTTGCAAGAAATTCTTCGCTATAGAAACGATAAAAATATTTGCTGAAGCAAGTGATAAGTCTTTTGGAGCTGAGGATCATAAATGTCTTTGAAATTACTGTTGCAATTAGTACACAATCTTTCAAGACACGTTGCAAACGTATTTCTGCTGAATTTCATGTTTTAGGTTGTATTTGTTTTCTCCTTTTTTTATTTTAATGTTCTGCAGAAATTATTAAAATGCCCTGACACAGATTGCTTTTTAGTTATCTGCATGTTTAAGACAATTTTCTCAAACTTGTTTTCAAAGTTGTCTTCAACAGATATTCATATATTGTTTGAATGCACGAAAAATGTGATTATAGATCCAACGAAGTAAGGTATTTGAGTAACGAAACAGTTGCGATTCTTGAATGAAGGAACTGGGGGGAGCACGAAAAAAGTAGGGGGGCCAACAAAACATAAATGTCTCTCATGCATGGTGATTTTCCATTGTAATGGAGATTGATTTGCTATGATTAACCCTATCAAATCCAACATAGGCTTGTTAATATCGTCAGAAACGTCGCGAGAATGTCTTCAACTCGTTTATAATTCTTCTGGCTGCAAGTTATCTGCTGTATATATCAATCAAACAAACTTGAACGTGAAATTAAGCACAAAACTGGGAGGACCAAACAGGGGGGCAGCCAAAAATATGTGGGGGGCATGGCCCACCCAGGCCTCCCCCTTAGAACTTGCTTTGTAACTAAACCTCTGACTCCTCTTGGGAACTAGAATAGACTATTCGCAAAGTTATGGTGGTAGTTTTCGGTTTAAAATCGAATCCAACTGAACGCCGCAATTAATGTTTCTCACAAAAGTTCTTTGCAATCAACGAGTCTGTGTTCCATGATCTTTTTATAGTTCTGAAGTAAAGATCTATTCCTGAGAGAACTTTGTATCAAGGGCGGATCCAGGGGGGCGATTGGGGCGATATCTCCCCTGAAACCTGCAAAAGTAACTTCTTTTCCCCATGATTATGTACAATTCGGAAAACAGCATTTGCGATATAAAGCCATTTTGCCGTCCATTGTTTTATCACAGCAGTGTTGTGAAGTATATTTCATCTCTCTTACAGCAGCGAACACCGGTAATGAGACTTGACTGCCAAATATTACTGAAATCGCCACCCCTAAGCTTACTGGCTGGATCCGCCCCTGTTTTGTAGCTACAACGTTAGGAAGGCTGGCAGGCTGAAAGCATGGAAAAGTGCTGCTGTTACGCTGCTACCAAAGTAAGGTTGACCCTTCATTGGGACATTAGACTTCCAAAAATTTTTCAAATCAAATAGCGCAATTCCGTCTTGAATTTATACATGTTTTGTTCTCAGATTGGAAGACTTACACATGAGCTGATGGTTGGGTCTAATCCGGAGCGCAACTCAGCTGTAGTTTCGCTCGACAATAAATACTATTACAACAGTGAAAAAAGGGACGGAAGAATCCAACAGACCGCCTGGGGTGTTGAATACGCTGGATTATTCCAGAGTAACAACGACACAATTACACAGATATTGGATCCTCTACAGAAACCGCAGTGCTGATATTAGTTGTCGTGATTGCAAGGTCAACTCTTGGGTTTGAGGTGTTCCAAAGTTCAAGGCAAGCGACAAATGTCACTCTAAAGAGAAATATTTATTTTGTGTTTTTATGAAAAATTCTACCTCAGCTGTTTGTCTTGTGTGGTATTTCCTTCTTTCCGACCAATTGTGGAAAATGTCAGAAAACAAAGCATACGGTGCTAACTCAGGTTGCTTGTAGTTCATTTGCTTGCGCTGTGACCGACGAGAACCAAGCGTTTCATATGCGCCCGCTGAAGTTTGGTTTCGCTTGTTCACTCAGACCAAGCTAAACTTACGCATACTGCAGTTATGCTGAATCATAAGGCGTGTTGTTTCAAGCTAAATTTGTAGCGCCGTTTGACAGTAGTTGCATTATTTTGAGAACGAAGTATACTATTGTGTAAATCTTTGTAGCTTGCGTTGAGTTTTATTAAATTCATGTAACTTTTGCAGTACGATTTGAAGTTGCAGTGAACACTTTTTCAGTTTAGGAAGACGAAATTTTCAGTTTTAATTGTCGCAGTTGGTGTTGTGCTATGTTTCACTACAGTCTTGAGGTTGTTTACTTTCACTGTGTTTGACTGTGCAGCACAACACCGGAGTGTGCCGTTGATGCAAGCAGGGTCCCCGTAACAGCGATAGGGCAGGTGGGGGGCTGGAAAAGGGTTGAGGGCAAACTTATAAAAAACAAAAAACGCTACCAATACGCTTGTGTCTGTTCAGCAACAATGTTGACCTCAAAAATAACAGAAATTGTAGAAAACCATTCAAACATTTCGGGGTGCGCGAATATCTGCAATAAATTTGTTTCAAGCCGATCTTGATAAACTATGAGATTACCTGTGGTACTGTAATGAAAAGGCACCTCTGCCCCGTTGTTCCCCTTTTGAAAGGTCAGGGGGACAATGACCCCTCACGCCCCGCTTTCCGGCGTCTCTGGATGCAAGCGCCGGATTTAAATAATCGGCTAGATGCAGTGTTATTGCGTTACCGGAAGGAGTCAATAGCCTTGGTGGCAGACGTAGAAGCAATGTTCCATCAAGTTTTGGCGAGTCCTTGCGACCGCGACTGTTTACGTTTTTTGTGGTGGCGTGATGGAGACTTTACGAAAGAAGCCCTTCCTCATCGAATCACAGTAAACCTTTTCGGTGCGACCTCTTCCTCGAGCTGTGCAGCCTTCAGTCTGCGTGAAGCTGCACTCGACTTTGATAATTGTTAAGAACCGCTAGGTGCGCCAACAGTGGAAAGAGCAGCGTACGTGAACGATGTCTTAACGTCTGTTTCCGACGTCGAAACAGGTATCAAGTTGGTCGACGGGCTTTGGTCAATGTTTACTAAGGCCGACTTTCATTTGACTAAATGGTTGTCCAATGACGAACGTGTACTCGCGTCTTTGCCGGAGGAATTGACTTTAATTCAGCCACACCTGATCGATTCACGCCCGCAAGAACGAGTGCTTGGTGTTGAGTGGAGCGTTCAGTCGGATGAGCTTCGTTTCACTGTTGCCCTCGGTGTGAAGCCGGGAACTCGCCGAGATCTCCTGTCAACTATGAATTCACTGTTTGACCCCCTGGGGCTTGTTGCTCCTGTAATGCTGGAAGTACGTTCTGTTTATCGCGGCTTGCGCGAACAGGAGTTGGAGTGAGATGCAGGAATGCCCGAGCAGGATTTGCACAGGCGGAAAAGTAGCTGTCACGTCTGCCCCATCTGCGCAACGTGTCATTTAAACTCATATGAAAATCAGGGTTGCGGAGTCGGACTTTTTTGTCCGACTCCGACTCCGGAAGTCCCATTTAATCATTTTACACATCACACTCGTAAGTTGGGAATTCCTGTTGAAATGGTTAAATTTCTTAAGAAACTTTTCTTGAAACAGAGAATTCTTGCAATGTACCACGATTTCCATTGAGTGTTAGTTGCTACAAAAATTTTAACAGCTAAAGTTCATTCACTTTAAGCTAAGGAGTCCGAGTGGGACATTTTGAAAAGGTCGGAGTCAGGAGTCGAATTCGGAAATTTTGGAAAGGTTGGAGTTGGACATTTTACCACCGACTCCGCAACCCTGATGAAAATATGCAGAGATGTCAGTTGCACGTCTTTGCTGATGCTTCAGCAACAGGTTATGGTGCCATGTGTTACCTTCGAGCTGTTGACCAAAAAAGCAGCGTAACCTGCACCTTAGCGACGTCAAAGGCGCGAAACGTTCATACAGCACTTGGTATTGATTACTGCAGTGACGGCAGTGCAACTGGAAGACCATGTGACAAGAGAACTGAACCGCGACCCTGGACCGATTATATTATGGACAGACTCATTGGTTATCCTTCAAAGCGTACGCAATGAAAGCAAACGTCTTCCTGCGTTTGTTTCCCGACGTTCGGCTTTGATTCAGAAATGCAGTTCTACCTGCAATTGGAGACACGTTCTAACGAAACAAACCTTGCACGAGAGAACTCTCCGCGTGACCCTTGAACCGGTGCAAATGGCTTCAAGGGACCCGAGTTCGATATTGGTAGAGGAGTCGTGTACGAATGCGTGCGAGGAGTCGTGTAGAAGTGAACGAGGGAGCCGTGTACGAGTATCAGCGAGGAGGATGTGTTCGTGTACGATTGATCTACGATGTTGGAGCATTGGCTCCGAAGATTGTAATGCGATGTGGCGCCAGTCCGAGTGTTTTTGTTATTATGCTTTTACTTCGTCTGCGTCGTTAAACGCCACACGTACAAAAACAAGGCGTTTATAAACTGCATTGCTGATTTTCCAAGTCGGATGTAAATTTAGTGTTGACACGTGAGCATTTATCATGAACACCTGTAAATACCACAAGATCACTGAGATCGCTAAGATCACTGAGATCGCTAAGATCATTAAAATCGCTAAGATCACTACAATCTCTAAGATCACTAAGATCGCTAAGCTCACTAAGATCACTAAGATCGCTAAAATCGCTTAGATCACTAAGATCACTGAGATCACTAAGATCCCCAAGATCGCTAAGATTGCTAAGATTGCTAAGATTGCTAAGATCACTAACATCCCTAAGATTGCTAAGATCGCTAAGATCACTGAGATCACTAAGATCCCCAAGATCGCTAAAATTGCTAAGATTGCTAAGATCACTAACATCCCTAAGATTGCTAAGATCGCTAAGATCACTGAGATCACTACACCAAGGTCGCTAAGATCGCTAAGATCACTGAGATCACTAAGATCACTAAGATCGCTAAACTCACTAAGATCGCTAAGATCACTAAGATCGGTAAGATCACTACAATCGCTAAGATTTTTGCTAAGATCATTAAGATCGCGAAGCTCACTAAGATCACTAAAATTGCTTAGATCACCAAGATTGTTAAGATCACTAAAATCACTAACATCCCTAAGATCGCTAAGATCACTAAGATTGCTAAGATCACTAAGATCGCTATGATTGTTAAGATCACTAAAATCCCCAAGATCGCTAAGATTGCTAAGATCACTAAGATCCCTAAGATTGCTAAGATCGGTAGGATCACTACGATCGCTAAGCTCACTAAGATCGCTAAGGTTGCTTAAATCACCAAGATTGTTAAGATTGTTAAGATCACTAAATTCACTAACATCCCTAAGATCACTAAGATCGCTAAGATCACTAAGATCGCTAAGATCACTAAGATCGCTAAGATCACTAAGATCGCTAAGATCACTAAGATCGCTAAGATCACTAAGATCGCTAAGATCGCTAAGATCACTAGAGCGCTAAGCTCACTAAGATCGATGAGATCGCTGACATTGCTAAGATCACTAAGATCACTAAGATCGCTAAGATCGTGGTGGATTTTAACCAAGTTGATAATGCTGTTCTTTCTTTTTTTTGTTATGGTGGTGTAACGGGTTTATGTCTGAAAAATCTTGCTGAGTTGTAAAATTGCACCGGAGGCAACAATTTTGGGGTGAGTGTAAGATTTTTCTAGAACGTTACGACCACTAGCCTGCGCTGTTGTGTGAGAACCCGCAATAGAAACTGATTCTTGTTGGTAAAAGAACAGGAAGTGTTGTTTCTTGTTGTTGCTCAACACGCAATGTGACTGAAGCGGCCAGTCTCGTGTCTGCAAGCGGGCAGAGATAGGTGGCTTGAGATAATATCGGCTTTAGACAATATTTTGTACCTCAAACCATTTTGTGTACTTTACGTCTGTTTTATTTCTATTGGGCAAAATTTTATGATAAATTTTGATAAGAATTTGTTCTTGTTAGAAATCTGTGCGTGATAAAGCGCAAAAAGATAGTTTAACTAATTATTTTTCTGTTTGCGTGAGGTGTTTTGGTAGAAATGTTTTCACCTGGTTTCGCTGAAAATTTCATTGTGTTTCACTGAAAAATTCATTTTTCAATTTTGGATTTCACTGGTTTCAAATGTGAAATTTCAAATTTTAATTTCAAAATTTCACTGAAAATTTCACTGCTGAAAAATTCAAAATTTGTCGCTGGGCATGAGGCCATTCTTTAAGTAAGTACCTACGAAAAAGCAGTTGGTACTGAAAACAGACAACGATGTTGTTGACTGCAGCTACACACAAACATGGTGTAGTTTGTTCTTAAGACTAAAATAGTTTGATTGGAAAAAGGGAGATTCTATACTTCTTTTCAGTTTACTCAACATAAAACCAGCCAAGAAACAAAGTATAAGACCACTGCGACTAAACGTTTGATTATTAAGGGAAGTTACAAGGATTTTTCGTGTACGTTCAATCGCAATGGAATACGTCTGCGTAGATTTCAAGCAGCAGTTATGTCTAACATGACACAGCCACAGACTTGAAAGTCCCTGCAAAAAACAATCGACAGTTTTGCAAGTTGGTCCTGCAAAAAGAATCGCTGAATTTGTGCGTCTGTCTGTCTTGTAAGAGACATTCGTTAGAACTGCGTTGGAATGACGACGAATTTTGACTTGCAAGTAAAGTGCCTAACGCAATTTGAGTAATGCAAAGAGTTTTTGAAGTGTGTGAAATTCTTACGGTGTTAGAGCAAATTCACCGTTAGACAAAAAAAATACGCTACCGAATTAGGAGAAGCGTTACGTCTGTCGTTGCGACAGGTGCTGTTAGCCATTTGAAAGTCCCCACAGGATAGGTGGTTACAGAGATGTGGAGGTTTGGTTTAGTGTGGAGATGCGTGTGTTGCTGCACGTTGATTGCTGCCACGACAGCTCGGGGCAGTTGACGTTTGTATTTCAAGGCGAGTGGTGAGCGGGCAGTCCTGTTGTTGTCGCTATCACGTGTTCTTGACGCTGCTCTTTGTTTCTGCGCATGGTAACTTCGATTTTATGTTAATTAAAGCCTAACGTACCAGAGTCGCCTCGCAGGTTTCTTGTGTCACAGTGAGCATGCTCAGATTTACACCACGGAACGTGACAGGCTGTTGTGTGGCAGTTCGTTGAGCAAATCACAATGAAAACGACAGAAATAATTGCGAATGGCGACGTACTCAACGACACACGTGAGGCTTGGTCGCGATGTTTATCAATCTTGCACGCAGTAAAATATGAGCTATACACTGGAATGACATTAACTACATTGTTTCATATTCACCACATGAGAACAGCACAATGATTTTTAAAAAACGTAGGAGAGGTTGCTTTAACAAATCTTTCGCCACGATCAGAAAACAGTACACTGATTTTTGAAAATGTGTTGAAATTTTTTGGCAAATGTTTTGTCACGTGACAAAATTGTTTTTTAATTTGCCGAAATGACCAGTTCGTAGCGTTTGACACTGCTTTTTTCTATGAGCTGTCGTCACAACCTCGACCATTTGCCTCATCACGAAAACGAGCGAGTGAAAAAATTACACTGGCAATTAGGTATACGTTTTGCGGTATACACAGGGTTGACAACAAGATCATGTTTATTTTTAAAAATTGAAAAATGTCAATAAGACTAACGTTTTTGCAAAAACGTAGAGCTTGGGAAAATACATGGAAAACTTGCAAGCCGTAATTTACGCAACATTTTTGAGTGCTGTGTTTTGCTTTTACCAAATGGGACTTTCTGTTATGGTACTGGAACACCATTTGCAAAGGTGAAAAGGATTTGCACATCTAGGATCTGCGGGTAAGTGCGTGTTACGCCAAGAAATTTCACAATTAACCAATCATGAATTGTTGGATTGCATTTTCGATAAACATTACGCAGCAACATAGGCGTACGGGAAGGCATTTTACTGAGGGGGCGGGAAAAATTTGCCCTGAAAATAACAATTTGCCCTAAAAATAGACAATTTGCCCTGAAACTAACTTTTTAGTTTAATCCGAATGGGGCCTGAAACCTTATGTAAATCTGTTCT
>JGI24158J21664_10014522_pt1 | contig 10325 bp, 8 predicted proteins | sample Ectturendosymbi3_FD_21664 | JGI IMG/M metagenome (IMG submission 21664) | reverse complement strand
GGGGGGGGGGGGGCGAGACGCGTGTTTGAATGCGACATTCTTGAGTTTTCTTTTGATTTGATTGTCCTGTTGTCTTGTTTGTTCAAGACCGCTCAAGAACGAACGTTTTCAAATAAGAAAATCCGAAGCAGTGATCAGAACGTATATTTTTCAGTAATGCTGCAGTAATGAATGCGTGGAACAACGCTGCATTACGAAGGCAGGAACAGAAAATGCCGCAAGCGGTGCAATGGAAACAATAAATCGAACCAGTAACGCTGAGAGGGGAGGTACAGCTAGTGGCATGCAAGGTCAAAAACAAGCCGAAACACATTACGCAACAAAAAACTTCATTATGCATGAAGGATTACGGAGATTCATATTGTGACGCAACACACTGTGGATCAAAGAGCTTGCAATTGTAAACAATCCACGTCACCTGTCACTGATCCGCTTAATATCGTGGTAGTCTTCGCGCTGCAGCTCGTCGGCGACAGAAACGACAGCCTCTATCCTCTTCTCGCACGCTTTCACGTCGGTCTCCACACCTTCGTGACGTTTCAATGCGGCTTCGACGGCAGCGAGGTCGGAACCGAAGTTGTCCTGGGCGTGATATCGATTCATCGCTAAGTGACAATTGCTGCGATCGCGCCTGGTATCTGCGGCGGCCAGGACCCCCCTCCCCGACAAGCGATTAATAGAAGGCTTCACCTCCTCACACCAGGGATTTTTCCGACGTTCAAAAGACCGAAACTTAACTGACCATGTCGTGTAGGATCAACAGCGTAATCCAGAAATAGTAACTGTATAAGTGTATGTGAAAGTAGAGATACATGCGCTTCCATTGGCACAGAGATGAATTAAGATATAAACCGTTCCACCAAGTGACACACGTAGTAGTTACGGATATGCGAGTGGAGGCATTGAACAGTCGATGTTAAAGATGGGAAAACGGTCATTAGGAGACGTTTATTTAAACTGCACACAAAATATAAACCCAGTACGGCCAAGTAACATCACTCCACAGGTGAAAGAAGCAAGGAATCAATCACAAATTCTAATAGGAAATCGAATTCACGTAACACTACGCATCGTCAGTCCTATCATCTGCAAGCAATGCTAACAGGTGAAACGTTAAAAGGTTAAAAACAAGGTCAGAGAAAGTAAACAACCTCAAGACTGCAATGACAAATCACACATCACCAACTGCGACAATTAAGTCGAAAGCCTACAGAAAGTTGAAAGCCAGTCGGCTGATTCCTCGAAGGCCTACAGAAAACCTAGAGCTTTTATTTGCCAGTATAACCAATGACTTCATAAAATCAATACTCGAAGGATGTGCAAGCCAAAATAAGTCGAGGTACAGGAGCGAGGCTCGAAAAGTTTAATAAGGTTTCAGGCTTTTATTGTGAAGATAAGGGCATGGTTTGTTTTTCAATCTTATACGAGCAAGATTCAGTCTACCATGATAATAATATTGCTAGTGATTGTAAGTTAAACCCAAATCCTATTACAAAACATGGGACAGAGCAAGAAACTGCTCGACTCGTAATTTAAATGACTAAAAACTGGTCTGGTGGATCCATTCTGTCCATCAAAGCGCCGACATCCACAATCCAGACGTGGCAGAGAAAATGCACAAGATTTGAAAGGGACTGACCTGTGACACGAGCTTCAGATTTTCGCCCAGCCAGGTTTCACGCATCGCTGCTTTCTGATCAAACTTTTTCGCGAGATGCTCAAGTCGTTCCAGTCGAATGAGTTCGTTGCGTATCGCGAGCTCTCGGCCATGCTCGGCTTTCTCCAAATTTTCCCACGCCTAGCAGACACATACAAGGCATTATGACGCAGAGAAAAGCCGGCATGACCTCATGTACAAATTGTGCAAATAACTTTTAATCAAGTCGTTGTATGGATGTCATCAAAGGTCAGGGCCGGTCAAGCATCCTGACAAGACATTTGAAAGGACGAGAGGTTGAAGGTTCACAACCACGACCTCGTGATGCTGCTGGACACACACAGAAGCATTTGCTGCTCGACTCTTTCAACCGTACTGTGCAGCAGTGCCAGCATCTCTGGGGTGGACCTCACACATCGCCTTGCGGGCCTCCCAGCCTGTCCGACAAACAGTAACCATCCCTGTCGCTCAGAGCGCGCTTACCAGGATGAAGACTAAACGCTGTGGTGTAGTAGCCAAGCAGAGATAAAGCATTCGCATACGCTGAACTGCTAAATGCAAGTGTTTTAATTATAGTGAACATGAACGCGTAGTGAGCAAGCACGCAGTAACCTTGTTTATATCCGAGACGAGTTTCCCTTCCTTTGGTGTGTAAGGTTTTTGGTTGTTCGCTCTCATTTTACTTTGGATTGTAAAAAGAAGAACTTCTAAGTTTCCTTTTTCTTGAAACTTTCCAGGCTTTTCGACAGTTCTGTAGTTGCTGAAAGCCATCAACTGTGCGCTAACACCTAAAAATACAAAGCGATATACGTTGCTTGACTAATGTTCTATAGCAGGGGTTCTAAACCTTTACAGGCATGTGGCCCAATTAATAAACAAACAGAGGGTCCATGGCCCACCGACCATACAACTTTTCCAATGCGACAACTGTTGCACATGCATCAAGCAGGAATAAAAAGATGAACAACATTTAATAATGCAACATGCACTGCAATCTGTGGGAAGGCTAAGCCTGTTTGTTGTTAGAAAGCAAAGATATTCAAGGCTCCATACATGGCAATGCACAAATAAAGTCATCTTCCACATCGAAGCCTGCTTCTAGATTTCTTTTTCATGGCAATAAGAGCCTGTTTTCGAAGGTCATCATGCAAAACGTACTCTATTTTAATAATATAAGGCCAGGGATTTAGTTCTTCAGTCACTTTAACAAAGATATTAGGTTGATTCATTCTTCAACAACCAATGCATTTGCCGGGATGTTAAGAATTTGTTGGACGCATCCAAAACGCACTAAAGAAAAGATTTTACTAAAACGTAAAAAAATCAGATTTGCAAAAGTTTGTTAATTGTAAAAAATTCAGATAAAAGTTTCAAAAAATCTGATGTACTAAGCACTCGATAATTGGAAACTTGTGAATCAAAAACTGCGAACATCGTTTGTCATCAGAACCAGCGACATCAACAAGCCGTTCACCTGCTAGAGAATTAGCAAACGTGCGATCGTTCAGGATAATAATCGTTTCCTCGATCCAGGAAAGTAGATCAGAAACAAGAGTCTCGTATTTGTCCACCATCTTATCGCTCTCCAGCACGTTGTCCAACACCTTGAAATGATAAACGCTTCAAGAAACCGGGAAATCGCATTTAAACATTGGTGGATGTCCGTCTCAGCGCTTAGAAAATCATTGGCAAACACTGCGACTGACAAACCTTCCCGATTCTTTTCCCCTCCACTGCAATCGCCTTCATTTTTGAAAAATAATGGTAGTAGGTGACGATGTAGGTGATGATGGACTTCTCATCGGGTCGCTCGACGACAATGTCTGGAGAACGAGCAGAATGACAGCTTGTCAGTGTTTCCGAATAAAAAATGACAGCTTGTCAGTGTTTCCGAATAAAAAATGACAGCTTGTCAGTGTTTCCGAATAAAACAAAGAGCAAAAATAAGATGAAATCCACGAGAAACAATGTTTTTCTTAAGTTTTCAGCAGCAACAAAGTAGCAGACAGATACCAGGCCTTGCACGTAAAAAGTTTTGAAACAACATTAAAGAAGACAAACAAGTCGACTAAACCACCTTCGGGATCGAGTAGCCTGGTCAAGCCAAGATGTTGTTCAGCGACTGTGAACGCGTTCCTGAGGTTGTGCAAGGCGTTTGATTTCTTCAGAGAGTCGTAATCGATTAAATCAGGTCTGTAGCAAACGAGAAAGGATTAATGGTTTAGTAAGTTTCAATGCAAAATGCTGCATTTCGCTCTTTCCAACATCGATTTAGAAACTAGTACCCGCAAAGGCGAAGGGTTTGAATCCACCAGCAAGTTTATAGAACTTTGGAAATTCGCAGATAAAACAAGCGCCACACACTACAACACATCCGCCACACACATGCATACAGTTCAACTAATCAAAAGAACCACCGCGAATCCATCACCACAGATTTCAAGGAATAACACAGACGGTTTCACGAAGAAAAACTTCCAGTAATCCGGTTAAACCTGTGTTTGTGAATTATTGCGTTGAAAGCAAGGCCGTCTCTCCAGCTGGTGTGGAAGTTGTGGACGTTGACGTTCGGGTAACCTGCGGTCTTCATTTGACACCAAAGCAGCAAAGCATCTTTAGCTGAGCGCGTTTCGCGGTTATCTTCAGTCTCGACACTTATGTCTTGAATCTGCGAGGCATATTTTCTGATAAGAAATGATCAGTCGCCAACACACGATAATCGAAACCGCCATGATGACCAATCCAAGCGTAAGAGAATCAACACACTTTCAGGAGTGACAGACAAACTATAATTTACTCGCGACATGAACACAGTACACAACTAAATTTACAAGCAAATGCAAAAACGATAATAACGCCTTCTGCTCCTGGTTGACCTGATTTCTGCACAAACCTGAAATCGCAAAATTATGGTCCAAATAAGACCAAGAATCAGTCGGTGGTTGCCATCTACGATGTCGTGTGATCCCATGTTCTCAAGATGAACCTTTTTACTTTTAAGGAATACAAGCGCTTTTTCAACATTTTCCAAGCAGTGAATCCTCATTTTCCCCTTCGTTGGTCGAGGCTACAAAGCATTCAAAATTCAGCATCAAGTCTATTTCTGACATCGCATAACTCACGCCACAACATAAAGGGAACACGCAGTGGTAATAAAAACGCGTAATATCTGCGTGAAGAATGCTATTGGAAGTGCATCACATTGCCGGATCGTTAATTCACTCAACTATCGTAACGACACGGTAAATTGTCCACCTTAATCCATACACGTATCTTTTGCTTGTTTATGTAAAATGCTTAAAAACAGCAGATACCGTTGCTGTATACCAACGAAGTTTGAAAAAAAAAAATTAAGCAATGTAAGAACATGCAGTATCTTCGATAGGTCTATTACAGGTTTAGTTATCAGTAGGGCAAGTTTTTGCAACTTTTGCAACTTTTTTTTTACAGCTTCCAAGAGCTTCCCAAATACTCAAAATATACGTAGTTCAATGTTTTGAGCTGTTTCCAGGAATTTTATATTGCAACTTTTTCGATTTTTGCGTGCAACTTTTTATTGCAATTTTTATCAAGTATTGCGCAAAATGTAAAAGTGTAATTAAAACAAAACCACAAAACTATTTCAGTTTAGTTCTATTCTCTTTGATTGCATGAAAAAAGGCTACGGTATATGACGGCTGCGCTACGTCTCAATGTTATCTGTGACGAAATAGTTGGATTGTAAGTTAGAAGTTTTACAACCCCAGCCAAGTACGACAGTGCCCGAATTCAATTAGAGGTGGAAGTGCGGAATATCTTGGCTTTTGGCCAAGTCCGCGCAAACGAAAATAGGTTGTGTCAAGTCTTTCGCAGTCAAATGTGCGCATAAATGCAACTTCCTGCGCAAAAATGCAAGTTTCGTTGAAAATAAATGCAACTTTCTCACTTTTTTAGTGCAACAAAAACTTGCCCCTACTTATCAGAAACACAGTAGCATCAGACACAGTAGCTGCTGCAGAGCAAACAATAGTCTACTTGGATGCGCAAGGGTTATGGAAACCAGGGCAGAGTTTTATTTTAGCTGAGTTTACACTTTCTCTGCCAATGCTCAGCGCATTGCGGAACTGGGCAAACCACGATAGATACTAGTTGCGACCCAGCACTTCCGCGCAACTGTGTTGAACATCCAGCAGACTGCAACCTCTTCAAAAACATACGGTAACCCTGAAAAATTCCCAATAATTCGGCCAACAACTTTAAACCACGATAGAAAATTTATGAAAATGTCGAGGGGTGCCCGACGGGACAACCTGCTTAACAGCTTTATTTCGGTGTCCCAGTACTTCGGCAATTGTCTAATAGACTCAACTCAGACATTAATCAATTGCGCCAATAATCTTAACTCAGACATTAATCAATCAGCCAGTTAAGAGGAAAAGGTTAGAATGACTTTTGTGACCTGTGCCCTCAAATACACGACAGTCAGAATTATTGTACACAACATGGTCACTTCAACAAAGCGAGCAGCCACAGAGCGCTTCTAACTAAGGAATGAACAAACCAGTGTTCGGTGCATGCTTTAAAATACTCATGACCAATCCGACTCTGGGAATTCATCAACGTAAAAAACAAACACGAGCTTGACAATCGCAACAGAGCTTTCTCAAGCGCGGAAGAACATCTTTTGCAGCGCACATGCATAAATAAATCCCTGCCCACCATAGGCCACGGTCACGAGTACACATACTTCGCGGACTTTGCAGTTATGATATTTACTGGCGCTACAATAGGCCAGAGACATTACTGCTTTCATTACTGTTTCGTCGATGTAGTACGTCGGGTTGGAGAGTGGCTAATAAATGAGAAAATATAATCGAAGTGGGTAAGCACAGGAAATGCCCGAAATTACTAAAAACAAATATCAAAGTCGATGTCCGGACAGCGTGATCATTTTAATAGCTAAGGTCCCTAAAACCAAGCGGTGTGCACTGCGAGGAGTTACATCCTTAAAATTACCATCAGCACCAAACCAGACTGGAGCTACAACCAGGGGTGCCTTTACTTGACAATCCGGTTTTTATGTAGCGCAAGCAACCAAAACATTCATAAACCAAACATTTCTATAGCTTCGAATCCAAGTTTTAAACAAACATTAGAATTACCAACTTAACTTTTATAATGCACATAATTTACAGTTAAACGCCTGTTAAAATTACAAATACGTCCATCAGATCAACCCGTCAGTTTGTTTTTCAAAAATACCAGTGGGCTAAAAATGAAAATCAAGAAGCACATATTAGTTTCACAAATGTAAGTAAGCAGCCAATCACGTAAAACAGCCGACGATTGGCAATACTTGTTTGAACTCACCAAAGATTCTCCAGATAATATCTCAAGAAGCTTTATCAGCATTCTTCCATCGCGTAAATCCATGTACAGGTCTTGAATACGACATGAGACTCGAACCAAATGAGAGTTCACCCATTTTGTAAATGTTTTTTTCTGTACTGCTTCGCGCTCATCTGCAAAAACGAAGCAGCGATTAATGCTGTTACCTGAATGGCAGGCTGTAATCTACGATTACCGCGCGATGCCGAGAGAACCACCAGAAACAACGAAACAATCCCACCAATGGCGAATAAATAGTAATAATTTATTTATGCAAAGACTTATTGCGTAGGCAGCTACTGATACACCTTACATCACGCAGAGTCATTTGAAAGTTTGCAATGTTTTCAGAATGTCCGTGGAAAAACACGCGATTCAAACAGCAATGCACAAAACACGAGAATTGACTGAACTGCTTCAAATGCCATACGGAAGAGTTCCTATTTCAAACCAGGAATAACAAGTTGAAAGAAGCATATGTTTTTCAGCGCGGTGCTTTTTTTTTGCCACAAACCAGAGCTGCACAGTCGAAGGAATTTTGAGTCAATGCAGTCAACAGTCTAAGAAATTGCCCTGAACCAGGCTCTACTTGATTGGACATTGCTTTGCAACACGCTTGGCAACAAAGTGTTAACTGGTGTCAATGGCTCAATGGTGAACGCTATCTGACATCTCCATATAGTACTTATACATGTTGATACACATATTTACACTTCAAATGACTTGCATGCAGAATTCATCGCATTAAAGTTGAATAGTTCCTTTGCAAAGCAATTTTAAGCAATAAAATCACAAAACATGTAGCGAACTATAGTGATTCCAAATTCATACGATATTTGTGTTTTTTTGGGTTTTTTTTGCAGTAAGACTTACATGCGACTTTCTTTTAGACTGTTCAAAATAAATACATACTTCATAATTGGAGAAAAGAAAATAAGTGAAGTTAAGAAACTTTTGTACACTTTTTGTATTCAGTGGGATTCAAAGGATTTTGGTATAAAAGAGGTATGATCCTATCTGTTTCCTTACAAAATCATATAACGTGGTTATTGGTTATTACCTACATAAAACCGTAGGTTTATTATGTCAAAATCATCATGCAGATGCAAATACTGATTTTAGAATATGTAAAAGACACAAATTATTGTGGTTAATTACTAGTGTTAGTGTAATGTGTTACTCTGCCTACAGTACACAATGCTTGTTAAAGCTTTTGTAATAACATTAAAATCTGCGAAGTATAGAATATAGTTCTATTGTTGTTGGGATGGTAAAGAACTTAGAGTGATTATTACATATAACAGAGCCGGAGTAGGAACATAAAATAAGAGGAGTCGGAGTTGGTTTCAAAGGCTTTTGGTATCGACTCCACAGCTCTGCCACAAACCCGACTGATAACACAGAACAGGGTTCTTTCACCGCACGTACCAATAATAAACATATATTCAAAACGAAACCGGTAGTGAAGTAGTTGATTCAAGCAAGTGGTGATTGCCGCCAGCATCGCTAGGTTCGAAGCAGGCTAAATACTGGTAAACACAGCAGTAAAATCAAGCTAGCCAATCACATCCTAGCTAAACCCAACCACTTTTCATCCACTTTCTGCCTCCACCCAGCGCACATGCAGTAACATCATATCAACCACTTTAAACATAAGGAGCAGCATTAGGGAGCAAAACTTATTCGAAAAATTGCACCACAACGATAAAAACACCTTCAAGCAAACCTCTTCAGGGCAGATAGCAGAGCCGCCGATCACGGAGCTACCACGATGAAAGTTTGCAATTCAGCTAGTGCGATTCAGCATTCGATGTCATAGAGTAAAGAAATGTAATTTTTCTCATTTTCAATACACTTTTTTTAAAAAATGCTACAAAAGTCTACACTACACCGATAAACAGCGAACTCACACACAGTGGGAAGTCTCTAACATTAACCAGCATCGCAAGAAACATTGCGTGTTTATGGGGTGTGACTATTACTTATTTCCAGGTGGGATCAGGCCACTGCAAAAAACTTGAGAATAATTTATAAGGCTTTTACCTTGGAGTTGTCGAATGCGGCCATCGGCTGCTGAGTGGTTCAAATTAAAACTGTATGAAAGTTCCGGATCGTCAAAGTTCGCGCCTCTGGATGAATGTGAACTACCAGTCTTAGAATACGGAGAAGTTGCTTCAACAGATTCACCCCCTACTGGCTTAGACGGTTGATATGCAACCGCTTGCATGATAACCTTAGCTGAAGTAAAAGCTGAAACGAGTTTTAGACAAAGTGGTAAATTCTACGTCATTGCATCTCTGGTAATCTCAAGCGTGTTAGACTGAGAGTCCGGAAAAAGGGATACATCAAACTTTGGACAAAAGAGCTGAATTCACGTACCGTTGAAGGGTTTCTATTTCTTTACAACTATCATTCAGAGCTCTACGAAACACGCTAAAAAAAACAGCGACGGAGCTACACCTAAAATAAATTATGCACTTACGTGGTGGACCCAGGAACACATGAAGCCAATCTACGTCCACTTTACACAACGCAACTAGCAGCGCACATACATACATACATACATCATCAGTCACACGACAGACAATGTTGCGCGTGAGGTTCGCTGTTGTGTGAAACACTCCGGTGCTGTGCGATGCAATAATATCATCCAAAACTCATTGTTTGCGAAGTTTTCTCCACGTCTTGCATATGCAAGCGTTCAGGGAAGCTTTCCCGGTAGTTGCAAGTATGATTAAAAGTAAAGGAGTTTCATGAAGGCATCAGACTGGCATCTTTTACCAAACAAGGATGTAAGACATACGCGGCGTTACCAAACCAAAAAGCAGTACAGTAATGAATGTTGTACGTCTTTGTGATGAAGTCCTCTAAAGCAGGGGTGATCAAACTACGGTCCGTGGCCCCGCATGCGGCACGCGAGGGCATTTTGTGAGGCCCGCAAGGCAGCCACACGCACATAGATAGTACATATATCGATTAGATTAGAATTCTCGAGATTTCATTCCGTGTATGTGTGCTACAGTGTCAGTGTGAAATAAAACAATGCAAGGTTATAATAATATTATCATTAATTCATATTTTGAAACGTAAACTGTAACTGAAGTAGACAAATGTGACATACGCGGCCCCAGGAAGCAATAAGTTTTCAATATGGCCCTTCGCAGAAAATGTTTGTCCATTCCTGCTCTAAAGAAACTATGTACAGGGTGACTCAAAAAGATGCGTACCCATACTTTGTTCGATAAAAAACCCATTTTTTAACGAATGTCTTTTCTGTTGCAGGACGTGATAGGTGAATCTA
>JGI24158J21664_10014521_pt1 | contig 10325 bp, 8 predicted proteins | sample Ectturendosymbi3_FD_21664 | JGI IMG/M metagenome (IMG submission 21664) | reverse complement strand
ATCAAAAACGTACTGGAATTTCTCTTTCAAAATCTCGAAAGCAGCATCGGCAATTGTTTCGAGATACTGCATTTTGTCGTGAACTAGGCGCTGTGGGCTGGTGTTTGTAAAACATTTCGGTTGTTCAAAGTTGGGCACATTAGAACAAACAGAAACAGAGCAAGGTACATGGCGCACGACCCAAACCGATTTCTCGCCAGCGTCAGGCAAATCGCTCTTGTCAAAATAACTTTCATGGTCGAACGTGCTACGATGCGGGTAGAAACGATCTTCATGCGGTACGTTAATTCCAAGCTGCTCCAACTGGGCAAACACAGTTTTTTTGTTGTTGTAAACACCTCCAGTATAAGTATGTTTCACTTGAGCATCACAAGTACGCACATGGCGGTGAAAATGTTTGGAAGTCCAAAACTCACTACAGCGCGGGCACTCGTACCGTTGACAGTATTTAGAAACGTCGAAAATGCAACTAAAGTGTGATTCGTGCAAATTCACACACATCGTTCTCTCGTACATTTTACGACTCAGCTGCACCACGGTTGCTTTAGGAGATTGATCGTCCAGCTCGAACGCATACACCACAACGTTAATTTCGAAAATGTCTTCAACATCGACCAATTCACGCAAAGTAACACCGGGGAACTTCATTTGGGTTTAATACCCGCACATGACAGTACTGGTAAAATTTATCTTTGGTTGCACGCTCGCAATCGAGTGAAGCGCCGTCGAACAAAGCCAAGCAACGAAACAAGCACAAGTTGCGACATACTCGTAACTGTTGCGGCATTTGACCAGGGCGTGAAACCCTTTGTTGTTTATAACGAAGGAGGGCAACTTCACCCCACCGCCAATAGGGATGTCAGGTAATAGGCTGACAAAAAATATGATATTGATAATTGTGACCAGAACCCATTTGGTATCGCGTAGCTCGATTTTCTCCCTCATATCGAAATCACAAATGTTTTCTAAGAAACTGCGCAGATCGTCTTCGTTAGAGATCAGCACAGCACAATCCAGCATGCGTGTGTTTCCCAAGCTCCCGTAAAAATAACGAAGTTGATCAGTCTCGACATTTCTCAAAACGACTCCACAGGAATAATTGATCTTGAACCGAGTCTTTTCGTGGGTAATGATATCCGAAAGTGCTTGTTCGGCGATGTCGGCGTAGCGCCGCCCCTCCAAAGAGTAGTTGTACGTATTCTGAACGCGGTTGCCGGTACGCAGTTTTGTGCGAATCTGGTCCCGATGCTCCCAGATGCAGCGACTGTAAAAACAACAAAAGTTTAACATTTCGAAAAAAATTTTGAGCTTGTGTAAAACTAAAGTGAAATTATACTCACCTTAGAGGGTCATCTGATGAAGCGTTATCGGTTGCACTGGAAAAGAAAAATAATTTGTCAATTCCACGCATGATCACGCTGTTGAGACGCAAGACCACTTGGTAGCGCTAAAAAAATCGAAAATGTTTGATGCAAACAAACCTGCTGCAAGTGGGGTCGTCGGAAGTCGATTCTGAAAGTGACTGGCTTCCTTGCACTTGAGCAGTGTTCGAGTTACTCGTCGTTACACTGTTAAAACGATTTGTGTGTTAAAAATTACTTTTTCCTTTCATGTATAGATGTTACGCATGAAGCACATACCTTGTTTTCGCGCAGCTGCTGCTTGGGGTAATTTTTCTGCGCTTCGCCGGAATCTCATCTTGTTGCTTTCGCAGTTTCTGGGTGCATCGAATCAAATGCTCCCTCATAGCACGATTTCACTGAAACGGTTTGAAACAGTTAGGACATTTCACCGGCGGCGTGTCTTTTTCAAATGCACAGCGGCGGATTGCAAGTGACGTTTTAAAGTACAAGCCTTGGAAAACGTTATGTCACATTCTCGACAGTACAAAGTTGTTTCTTCACACCGTGGTTGTGATTCGGTGGTTTGTCTGAAATTGCAATAAATTAAGATAAAGCTTTTGTTGCGCCGTCTAGTTAGAATTGATAACAACCATATCCTAGCAAACTGATCGTTTCACTTGTGATAAAACAATCGCGTAAATATGATTGACTCGGCAAAAGCTAACTGTTACTGCTGGCGCTCTGCTCGTTATTTTCAGATCGAGTTGTCGAAGCTGAAGCTGTAGTCGAATCACTGCAATGAGTAAAAAAATACAGTCTTACTTTCCACCTTAAACGGGCGAGATCATTACAACAGATTCGGGATTTTCGAACACAACTTGAAAGAGTCGAACCTGCAAAAACTCACCTGACGTTAGCTGAAGTACAAGTTGACGCTGAAGGTCTCTGGCGTTTTGTTTCTGGCAATTTGTCAACTCCTGAATGTGAGGTAAACGCCAAATGTNGTTTAAGACTGCTGGAATTCGCAAACGACTTTTGGCAAGGTTGACAGATAAACTTAGAAGCACCNTCACGGTGCACGCTTTCGACATGTGCTTTCAAANNATCTTTCCTCGAGAATGCACGGCCACATTTCGGGCATTGTATTTTCTGCGACACNTGACCATGNACAAAATTTAGGTGCTGTTGAAGATCGCTTTCATTGTTAAAAAACTCTGCACAAAGGTGACAAGAAAACTTCCCGCTCATTGTTCAAACGAAGGTCGACGTTCCTGACAACTAGCTAAATAGAAATGAATGCTAAAGACTGTCAACGGCGCGATTTAACTATTCAGATCGACCTTTTTTTCCGTTGCAAAACTACCGACCCGTGACGAGGTTTAATCGGGGGGCACGCATGGGCTTGCTCCTTGCAATGAATCGCTGCATATTTTGTCACGTAAACGTAAGCTATTGCACCATCGTCTGTCATGACATTGCAGGTGCGAATGACGTCGGTGTAAGCCGGTCGACTCCAGTGGGGTGCGTGTTTGTTTTGTAAAACTGACACGTTTGGGCATGCCGTTTTGCAACACAGTCAGTGACAGGTTGGGTCGCTGGTGGTGTATTTGCTTATTGGATTAAAACTTGCCATACATTTCCGTCGTCATCCGGTTGGAGCACGGGTAGTGTATTTGTTTAAACCTTGTCACACTTTGTCGCCACAGTTGGTGTGGTGATCAAAAATAAGTCGCAAGCTATCTCAAAGATATGAAATTAACAATTGAAAAAATTGCCACAACGCGAAAATGTGAAAAATATTACCAAAACGCAAAAAATTGTGAAAAACTGGAAAAATATCAAAAACAAAAAAATATAGGTCGGCGTAGGGAGGTTGGGGAAAATCCTATGGCAGCACATCTTCAGGGGAAAACCCAGGTTCGCTACCCGAACCCAAACACAACTGAAAACCGTACAATGCAACCCCTGACCCCCTTCTATTGCTACTGGCGGGATGGAAAAGATTTCTGCAGTTACGTCACGCTGCAGAAAGTAGTTTGAATTTGAAAGGAATCGCTCCAGGGAACACTTAAGGACACTTAGTTTGCCGGGCTCGGTTTGGAATTTGTCGAAGCGATCATCTTTTCTCGTACATGTCGTGTCCCGTCATTCAGTTACATGTAGGCCTATAATGAAATTTGGTAAAGCATGAAAATAGCAACACAGTGGTGTAATGGGTACGATAAAAATAGCAACACAGTGGTGTAATGGGTGCGATTCGGCTTAAAAAAGCCAGTTGGCGCCAGTTGGAATCATGTGCAGTACGTCAGGTGCGCTTTATGGTTTAAAGGTCAAGATCATACCAAGACAACAGCTACAAACTTTAACTGGTAATCGAGAATCAGGCACAACGTACAATTTAGCATTTTGAGGCCTTGATCTGCATTTCAGATTGTTTATTTGGCATTTGGCTCCTTTTATGCGTTACGTGAATTGTCTTAACGTACAATAAAATAGAGCACAAATTGTCTAAAGCTGACATTTTGTCAAGTATTTTCTGGACGAGCTTTCTTTCAAAATGTATGGCAGCTAGTACATGTCACTACAAGGCGAAAACTTGAGTTTGTTGTGGGTGGATGACTTCACTTTGACCGCCTAAAAAACACTTTGTGGCACCTGGTCCTCTATTAATTTAAGTAGCAAGCTTTAACCCTGGGACTTTCATGTGGGTGATAAATGTTTTCACAACAAAACAAAATGGCTTGGCCCAATTAGTTTGAATCGACAGGTTGAAGTATAAACTAAGCTATCAAATAGCTGTCGATGCAGGTTTCATCAAAACCGATGCTCGCCTGAACTACTTTTTACTAGAAATGAAATAACAAAGCACTGCTCTTAACCAAAAATTCAAAATAGATTAAGTTCGATCAAAGCAACGAAACTATTGACATAATATAGAAAATAACGAAAATGCGTACGAGAAAGTGCAGCATCAGAAAAAAAGTATTGTAATTAGTGACTCGGACGTTGAATTAAAACATTCGCATACGTTGAATTGGTGCCTCCAGGGCAAGAATGTTTGATTCGTCACACCACTTGCTATCGTGCAACTCCTTTCTTATTTCCTTTTTCTGTCGATTTATTTTTTCATCCGAATGTAAATGACCTTGAAAAAGTGTCAAAAAAGTAACGGCGTTTCACGCTCAATCGTTAAAGCAAAACAAATGCTCACACACGCAGAAAGGAAAATTAAAGCAGTTACTGAGTTTGTAAGCGAAAATATAATAGGATAAACGTAAGAGAAAAAGGAAAAAAGTGATCGATTAAACGTTAGAGCATCTTCAGTCGACTTCTTCGCGATCTTTCCATCAATATTGCAGAAAACGTTTAATCTTAAAGATAATGAAAAGTTAAGGAAGTCGCAATGAAATCAATACCAACAAAATTTTATCAAGCGTGCATGACGGTGCAAGTTTGTGTTTCAAAAAGGTGCAGGAACTACGAAGTTTCACAACCATTTTTAGGAATCGCGAAGCTTCACAAACTTACATATTCTGGTAACATTACAAACAGCATTACGGGACATAATTTTGGAGCCTCCAGAGGCTCTACACATTTTCCTTCAAATGCCCAGTGCATACTTATTTTTTATGCTTACGCTTCACTTGCATTCGTGATGTTTACTTTATTTCCTTGATTTGCATACAAAGTTTGTTCCGTTCTGGTACGTTACGAACCCCCATAGGTGTGTTTTGTGAAAAGGGGCAGAGAATGAACCTGGTGTTTTCCAGGTAGTAAGGAGAAACACATATGTGTGAATGGACATGAACTACAATTTACCTCACAAGCTATTGTGCCCGAGCGAGGAATTTCAGGCATGAACAGCATATAGAAAACAATGACGATTGTGTTTTGTGGTTACAACAAGACGCACTTCTTAAGCTCTCTTACTGTGCGTTAGTCAACCCATAACGTCAGGCTCACTCATACTGCTCAGTCTCGAATGGACGATTTGCTACTTTAGCGGCAATTTATCTATGAGTAATTTGTGCAGCCTATTATTTTTTAGTTGTGATGCCGAATGAATGTATGGAAAAAGTTCGCAAAAAAATGACACTGAAGTCAACATCATTACGTGGAAAGATTAATATCAAAGTTATAAACTGAAAAGCCTGCAGGAGTTTAGCTGAATCTGTTACCCAACTTCTTACTTAAGACTTAACACTAATATTCTATGCATTTCCCATCGAAACTGATCTGTTCGTGGTTTAGTACTGGTGTGACAAGCTAAGCTGATTAAATGAAACATGTTTTCGAAGCTGAAAGCTTTCTGCGCTCTTGTATCGTGTAATTTTGATTTAGAAAGTTTAATTTGTTTTTTACATTGAATGCGGTGAACCAGGGAGAAAGTCATCGTTTGACCAAGACGCAGAGGTCGCGAAAATGGGGTCTCGCAGATCTTTAGATACACTCCTAAAGAAGCAGAAAGTGAGTGTAACGAAACATTCTTTGCTTCGTTTTTGGTTTTTTGATTAATGTTTAAATGTCAACGATGCTGACTTGAAAGTTTTAAATATGTTCATCTGTATATTAGGTGCTAACAAAAAGGTTTATTTCTGCAAACCTTGGTGATTGTCATAAAAATGTTAGTTTAAGCAACGGTCAAAACAAACTGCACCAAATAAAAATGTTATTGATTAAATGCTGGCAAAAGACCAAATCTTGCACAAAGTTTGGAGGAAAGGTATCAAGTGATACTTAAACCAGCACGCAAACGATACCTATTGCTATAACAAAAGTAAATATGTTGATTAGGCTAAGGCTTACCTTAAAAAATTATTTCTGTCCTTCGAACTAATAACGTGACTAAAATTTTTTTTTGTAAGGTATTGTAAAAAGATGTGAAGGAGCTTTTTTCGACAAGTTTGACCCTTATTTTTTTCGGTTGTTTTTTTCGAATCACAGCATTTGATGCACTTTCGACTTCATGTTTGTAAAAAAGGTTATAAAACACATATCGGACTAGTCACGTAACAATCAAACTAACATCGTTCTGTGTAACGTTTCACTGTACCAACTATCCAAGACCACTGAGACTGTCACTGGTTGGTAGAAGGATTGCCAGATGGCGCCAAATTTGGCAAATATTGCCAAAACGCATTGTTTTCCAAACACTTTGCCAATTTTTGACAATATTTTTATGCCAAATTTTTGCCATTTTTTGAAATACCAATTGCTAGTATTGGCAAAACAATCCATTTTGGATTATTTAACAAATTAATACTAAAACTTTAAATTGAAAATATAGTTCAACATTATTGGTCGCGAATCTTCTGCAAGTGCACCAGATAATGTGTCTGAACGCGATTATTGCTTGAAGATATGCTGTTAGCACTGCAGCGTTGCATTTCATTCACATCTAGGGGTGTAGTGCTAGAAAAAAAGGCCCACGCCAAATGAAAAGAAAACTTGCACCAAGCTTGTTTAGTTCTCGAAATCCATTCAGGCAAGCTGTAACCTACTCCGCAACGTCCTGAAAACTTCAAGACAAATTACTCCCCTGAAACGAAGATTGCAGGGTTATGATAAATGCAAACAATCAGACGAAGCGTGTAGCACGCAAATACCATTGTTGATATCATGCAGTAATTACACAACCATGCTACGGCGCTATACACGAGGTAATTTGTTATTTATTTATTTATGCTGCTCTAGGCGCTACACGTAGAAATTGAATTGAAAAATCTAAATCTTCAAGTAACGTTACTAGTGCAAAAAGGTGTGGGCACGCCGTTCGCACGCGTTCCTACCCCACCACACCACTGTTCACAACCGAGCTTAACTACGTATTTATTTTAAAATTGACTTGCTGTCAATATGTTTCAAGTCTTGCTATAGACTTAGGTTTGTAGGTGTGCGTGCAGTTATGGTAGGCCTGCACTACATACGGTCCGCGCAGGGACGCCGAAGCAACGGTGGGCAGTGAGGGGCACTAAAAGTGTTAAAAGCAATGGAAACTTTTATAAAGCAAACAAATCGTTACTAATCATGCTTGTTTCTGTTCAGCAACCATGCTGACCTCAAAAATAATAAAAAGTTACAGAAAACCCTTCTGGGTTTTCTGGGTGCGCGAATAGCTGCAATAAATTTGTTTCAAGACCATCTTTGTAAACCATGAAATGAGCTATGATGCAGTCAAGAAAAGGCACCTCTGCACCCGTTGCTCCTTTATGAAAGGGCAGGGGTGCATTTTACCCCGTCATTCCCACGCTCTCTGGCGTACCTGGGCCTGCGGGCCACATGCAATCCCTCGGCGCGTTTTTTGTGGCCTGCGAGAGCTTTCTCGATTGCAGATAACTTTGCAAAAGCATGTTCTTCAGATAATTTCATTTTCATTCCTGAATTTTTTCCACACTACAATGAAATAAATACCGGTTGATCAGACGTGTGCGGCGTGCGGCCAATTTATGTTGATCAATTCGGCACTTCGAGCTTTCCGAGTAGTGCAGATTGGATTTAAAGCAACGCTTCTGCAAGTAGGCCTAATCATTGAACTGAAATATTTCTTCCAGTTTTTAAGTATGAATGAAAAGGAAGCATTTCGCCCCATCTTGATTCCCATTAAAACAAATCTTTTTTATTTGTCAATTTTCAAAAATGAAAACGTTTGAATAAAATATGAATTGAAAAAAAGATTTAACATCGAAAAATCAATATTGCCATAAACACTGCCATTTTCCAAATTTATTTGCCATAAATTGGACAAACACTTGCCACTTTTTTTTTGTAAGGCATCTTTCAACCCTGGTTCGTAGTCAAGCATCGCGGTTAGAAAACCCAAAACCCAAACTCAAAACCTAAACCCAAAACCTAAACCCAAAATCTAAACCCAAAACCTAAACCCAAAACTTAAACCTAAACCCAAAATTCAAACCTAAACCTAAAAGTTGAACCTAAACTCGGCACCTAATCCGTAAACATAAATCCTAAAGGTGAACCTTAAACCGAAACTTAAACATACACCCTAAACGTAAACCATAAACCCAAACCCTTTTTGCAATAGTACATTAAAAGCACTCCTATCAAAGGTGTAACCTCTACAAGCTAAGCCAAAGGAAATGGTGAGAGCAGAACCAACGGAAAATCGCACAACAGGCATAGACACTAACTAACCACTCAACTGTGTTGACGTTGCTACTAGAACTCAACGCTATATGTGAACGAAGGTGCATTTCGAATTGGAAAATAGTCCCAGCAGAGTTTTTGCATTTGGTGGGAAAATATACACTACCATTTAGCAAACCTGTGAAATCGGATCACGACTAAAATTTTTGATATGGTTGAAATAATCGCATCAAGACAACAAAAATTTTCTCAGTCCGATCCAGTTCTGCTCCTCCATTTTTGAAAAAAATTGCAGTCCAATCCAGTCCTGATCCGGCCAAAATTGGCTTCATTCCTGATCCAGTCCGATCCAGTCCTGATCCGTGCTCATATCTGGAATATATCCTGTAAAACTGCTATCTGTTTTTTTTGGGACGCGGTATGGCTTTTTTTGGTGCAAACAGGTTGGCAACCCTAGGTTTTGGTCAGCCAATGGCATTGCAGCTCCTGAAGTTTGAAAACTCAAACCGCGGCGCAGCGGTGCGACACGGTTAACGTCGTGAAGAGCGGTGAGAGTGGTGAAGAGCATCTTTGCGCTGAGTCACGCAGTGAGTGAAATATTCACCGTTGTGTTGGTATGACGCGCAGAATCTGTGCGGCTGTACGCTGTTGGTGGCCTTGCGGTGTCTACAAAATCTGCAGCATAAAATGCATGCGATATGCATACTCTTAGCATGTTACAACAGACCTTTGAAAACGAAAGTTTATTTGAACAGAAAAGTAGATGGCGGATGTACTCGAGCAGTGGTTTACAACCTTTTTTGTACCGCGACCCATGATTATAGCAACCCGCTACAACCCAACGAACCACATCTAAGACTCCAGTAAAGCAAATGTAATGCAGCTGTGTGCACAAAATATCTACTCGCAACCCCTCCTAAAAGTGGTTCAGGACCCTCAGAGGGTCGCAACTCCAGGTTGAAAACCACAACTAGATGAAGTATTAATCCTCTGCGTAAGTTCTGTGCAGTGAAGTTGTCTTGTATTCATGGTGGAAGAAAGTACAAAGCAACTGGAAAGGTGAGAAAAACGTCGTATGTACTTTTTCTAAGTGCGAAAAAAATAAGATCGTATGTCCTATTAGGGGAAAGTCGGCACCTACTACCCACTTTTTTATGTAACGAGCGTGTGTTTCAACACGCTACAATATTTTTTGTTCAAAGTTCTGCAGTTCGTGGCTTGAGGTTGTGGCATGTTCTCAAGGAAATCTGCGGTGCAAATGTCTGGAATCTTGAGTTGCATATATGCATGCCATGTCATTGAACGCTTTTGCGTCGCAGGCAGCAATAAACGCAATGATTATGGGGCGCTTTAACTGTAGCAAGGACTTATAAATTTTTATTGAGCGAACCTGGAGCGCGTTTGTGCTCTATGAAGCCTCGATCTTCATTATCGGCTTTGGGTAAATTTATTGGCCTTTTACCATTTCCTCCAACTCGTAACAGTGGTAAAGGGAGACTCACAAGTGGATTTTCCTGGGGCCCAAGGATGCCGGAACAGCGGTACGGCAGGGGAGCAGTAAAAGAGTTGAGGGCAATGGAAACTTACAAAAAAATTGTTAGCAATTATGCTTGCTTTTGTCAAACAACAGTGCTGACCTAAAAAATTATAAAAGAAACCATAGAAAATTTGCTTCAATTCGATCTTGATAATGATAAATCATGAAAGTACTTATGATACTGTTATGTAAGGGCAACTGTGCATCCGTTTATTGTCAAGAAGGAAGCAAACATAATTGCTAACAATTTTTTCTCAGAAGTTGGAAAATCCCTTTCTACAAAAATAAAACCATCCCCAACCACTTACAGACATTTTATTACACATATAAATCCAAAAAAA
>JGI24158J21664_10014518_pt1 | contig 10326 bp, 3 predicted proteins | sample Ectturendosymbi3_FD_21664 | JGI IMG/M metagenome (IMG submission 21664) | reverse complement strand
AGCTGAGATTTGATCAGCCCTCTTAATTTTGTTTGATTTGTTGAAAAACGCCGTTTGCATTCCTTGCCCGATTAACAATAATTTTGAATTGGAGGCTTCATATCTCCAGTGGACCCCAGCAGTTATTCATTGACCGCCTGGCCATTCAGTGGTCCCCATTCGACCCCGTGGATGGTCCAATCGACCCCGTGGATGGTCCAACTGACCCCTAGGGGTCAATATCGACCACTTTGAGAACCACTGACATAGTCAAACAAACACACACAACAACCACCTTGTCTTTAACCGTTGGTGAAAAAACACGGGTCCGTTTATAATTTATCCAATACTTAAACCTTTTCTGAGCATTGGTTTTTCACGAATTTTCAGGGTTTTTTTATCCAAGCTCACCGATTTGCTTATTTTTTATTACAGAAGACAATACTTTGTCGAGTAAATCTGTAGTCGCGAGTTTAGCGCAGCACAGTATGCGACAAGTCCAGTTTCCTTTCTGAGGACAAAGGAATAGGTGAATTGCTTTTTTCAGTCGTACATTAAACACTGTGACTTTTGACACAGTTTTGATAATTTCTGTGTGAAAAGTATCAAGCAGCATTACAAAAAAATTCCCTTGTGTACGATAAGGTAACACACAAGAAAAAGACTACTTAAGCTATTCCTATGCAAATCATGTGATCAAACACTGCAATTCTGAAGATACTGGGTAATAATGTCTTATTATTGTTTTAATGTGGTCACTTTAACACTATAAGATAATGTGCAAAACATGAGGAGCTGACACTTTCTTCTCAACAGATCCTTTAAATTTTGACAACTCACAATATGAGTACATTGTTCAAGAACTGCTTGCGCATTCAGTAATGCAATCTTTGTGCGTGCAGCCACTTCAGTCAACTGGTTGCACTTCGTTTTGCGTTTTGTTCATATAAGGCTTTATCCACACAGGAACCCCATGAGGATGGCAAATGTTTTTACGTACGCACTCTTTTCGAGTCACGATTTGACCCGGAATTATACTGTACTACGTTGTCTGCGTATCAGTGCTTTGTGAAAGATCAAGGTCCAGAAGTAACATTATAATGGTACACACCAACATATGAACAAATGCACTTAGATTAAGGTAGCACAGTGACAGTTTATTCATGAAACTTAACTAAATTCTCACGGTTTAACACAAAACTTCAGAGTTCATTCGCTAAATTTCTTAATGCAAAGTTCGTAAAACCCTCTGATCAAGTCACCACGCTGGAAATAGGAAGTTAATGTCTGTGCCACAAACCTTTTGTCAGCCCGATGACCTCAGAGGTTTTGTTATGTCATATACATTGATAAATTGCGCCGGAAAAAATATGGAACCAAGTTGCTCCATGCGAAAGACCTACGCTCGATTTGGCTTTATGCGACATCTATTTTTAATTCAACGAAACTACTACAGTTTTGACTTTCAGAAACGCGTCACGAACCCCTGGATTGGGCTCACGCACACTCAGGGCATTTACGCACGCCTGTTAGAGAACCCCCGGGATAAATTAACTGACTCCCTGGCATTAGCATCTGTGATTCGAATTGGAAGTGTCATGTACGTTTTGCGCATATACGGACTTTTCTGGTACAAACATCACAATCAAAATCTGAATCGCACTCCAAATTCCAACCCTGCTTCCAACAAGATTAGCATTCAAAACCTGTAGAACTTCACATCAATTATATTGCGTACCTCTGCAGAGGTGCTTTCTTCTGAGTCTGGTATCCATGGTCGGGAGTTGTACGACGGCTTGGAAAAATTCTAACAATGCAGCAAACATAAAACAAAATATGTTTATTGAAGCATACAATAACTTGGGTAACACGGCGAATGTGACATTCGGATTACATTTGAGCTTTTTGCTAATCACGACCTAAAGTTTGTTCTGAGGCAACTGCTTGTTTCTCATGAGCAAAACATTGGAAATGTTGAGATTGCAAAAGTTGCTGCAAATTTTCAGCTTTTGATTTGCTTGACACTAACATTGCCCAAAAATGCGTCATCTGAAAAAGGCTAAATATTTTAGGTTTGGTCAGTACATATCCACAAAAAAATAACCGAAATGGCTGGACACTATCGGCTTCAAGGGAATCCTGAAACAATTAGCTTGGCTGGGTTCACCCAACAACTGAATTCAATGTTTGGGACAATTCCCAAAGTTGCTTCACTTCAACAAATTTTGTGTGTTCAAAGAAAAAGTCACTGCTTCTTTACCAAGTGTGACCTGTATATGTGCTGCACGTGCTTTTTTGGGGTAATTTTGCAAGGGTCAGATATAAAAAGATTTGTTTTGGCATGACCACCACATACAGTATCTGTCACAAAACAAACCTCAAAACACAGATTTATCCAGGATCAAGAAAAGGTTTTTATGGCTTTGTGGTTGTGGCCTTCAAGCCCCAAGTTTCAGACCTAATGAGGTGCCAGTAAATTTGTGTGACTTAGATAAATACAGTTGCAAATTTATTGCTCATTGCAACTAACCACAGTTCGTGTGTGTTTCTTTCTGTACTTGTTTTCAAGTGTCAACTTTTCACCATGAAAACACAAAACTAATTTCCCTGTGAAATAAACTGTGATGGATTTACTTGTGCCATTTTTTGGCTTACAACTGTGGAAAAATAGATTCGTGCAAGTTTTAATCATTACAGAAGCATGAAAACAGAAACAAGCAGGCAGATTCCTCACAAGCTTGCCGCCAGGCTAAAGTTTATTTTGTTGTGTTAGATAAATGCAGTGCACTTTCAGAAGAATATCAAGTAAACGATAACAAAATTGAAAATCAGCTTGTTAACTTAATCTAAGCCATTTGTCAAACAATCCACATATAATAATGGCAGATTCACTTCTCTGGAGTGAGCCCTCGTGGTTGGCCAAAGGTGATCAAAACAACTGATGTTTATTTAAACTCTGCAAATATGAGGTACCTACATACACAAGGTGGATAGGGAACCCAAAAAAATTCAATGGTCAGTCCAGGTGTAGAATAGACACAGTAACTAAAATTAAAATACATGAGTTAAGTTAAGGTCACAGACAAACTTGCTCCTTCAGAATCAGTGACTTGCTGCCACAGCATGCTATGATGATACAGTCTAAGTTTCTTTAGATCGCATACATTACTCCTTCAAAAAAAAAAAAAAACAGGATGTTCACATTCTAAAATTGAAGGTTTCAATCAAGAACAGGAAGAAATGGGTTGCGTATGAATCTATGTCTACCAGTCTGCATGATACAGAGCAAACTTTTTGAAGACAAAAAACTTCCTTTTCAAATTTTTTCAAGAACTCTTCTTTCTAAATTCACTAGTTTATATTCAAAAAAATCAGGATTGAAGTCAAATATCAGCTTAAAATGATTTTGCAAATCATAGGGAAAAAAGCTTCGTTTTATACTCACTTTGTAATCCCTTTGGCGTGCCAACAGTATTAGCCTACTGGTACCCATCTCCACTAAAATACTGCAGTGGTGGCAAGCCATTTGCAGCATCACACCTGAAGCTTTCTCTAGCACCCATTCATTTGCATCAAGCAAACAGGTGGAAAGACCACTAATATAGTCTGAGTCTTCAGTGTAACCCCGCTGGGGATCAAAACCATCCTACCAGCTTCATATGTGCAAGTCTATCCACAGTACCACTATGCCTGCTGCAAATTACATCATGCAAAATCTTAAGTTTTGCAGGTAGCTTGGTTTTTTATTCCTTGTTCAGCAACTGAGCACTCTCAGTTTGTACCAGAAAAGTGCAATCTTTGCTAATTAGAAAAATATGCAGCAGTCTCTGTTTGAAGAAGCGAACATTAAAAAAATCTCACCACACCACTGGATGCCAACAAATTTCTTGAATTCTTCTTCCGTGAGTTTTTTCTTGCATGGAGATGATCTTTTTGCTCTGGTAGCTGATAAACACTGCTCACCTTGATATAATTCTAACAACACAAAACGTCCAAGATTTACACTGTTTAATTTAACACTTGCAAACAAAACCAAAAAATCAGCCACTGCGATGGTGTAATTATTGCAAATGTAAATGACGAAACTTATGATTTCAACCAAACATGAAATACAGTAAAACTCGGTTAATCCGAATTCGATTTGACCAACGATTTTATCCGGTTTAGGCGAAGATCCGGATTAACCGAAGATGGTTGTTTCTATAACCTGACGTCATCAAAGTACTGCTATATCGGTGAAAAATCACGAAATTGAACACATTTACGGCCCAACAGCAGACTTTCGCAGAAGCAAAATGAGTTTATTGATGCATTTACAATGATACATCAGACTAGTAACAGCCTGTTCCAAGCAGGTTATGAACAATCTGAAATTCATAATTTAAGGTTACTTGGCTGCAAAAAATTCTGGGATTTTTGATAAAGGCACAGAGATTCCTACGACTGGTCAATAAACAGTTCTTCTATTTAGAGGGTAATGTTAATGCCTTCCAGACATTAAACCGATTACAATACACTCAGGGATAATCCTCTACACTAGTGTTTTTCAACCTTTTTTGCATCACGGACCACTTTATGCAATAAAAAAATTTTGGGGAACAACAAACAAAATTTTATAATCACAATTATGATGTTTAGTTCTGTTTTGGCTCTTTTAATTTATTAAAATTAACAAGAAAGTCCTATCCGTTTGCTCCTAAAACTAATTACTTTCACAAAAGAAAACATATTTACGCTCATTGCGTTAAACTAGTGATTTTCGACTGGTGTTCGATGGAACACTAGTCAAACTTATCAAATTTCCTGTGGAACACCTGACGATCTTTCACGGAACACTAGTTTTCCGCGTAATACCAGTTGAAAATCACTGCTCTACACAAGCACACTCAACACTGATCAATACACTGAAACCGTAGCGTGGCAGCAATTTGATATGCTATACTTGTGTGCAACGTAATAATCTTTACTACGATAACGAATGTTGCGCGCAGTTGCGGCCGTTATTATCATAATTCTGAACGTTTGTTGGTGATTGTGAGCACGCTTGTGTTGGATCTGAAAGCTGCCGAATCGTTCCTAGCGACCAGTCAGTGCATTTAAGAAGACAACAGCATGGAAATGCAGAAAAGGGCGGATTAGGAGATGTGAATAGAGCAGATTTTATCCGGTATTGGCGAAGATCCAGATCCGGAAAATCTGGATAAACCAAGGATTTTTATAAAGAACAACGTTACAAACCATTCGTACCACCAGTTTTATCTGTTTCTGTCAAAGATCCGGATTAACCAAATCTGGATTAACCGAGGTTTATTGTAACTGCAATTTCCATACTGATTTCCAGCAAACGCAATATTAGTTTCATTTATGAATGAGTTCAGAGTCTAATCACCTATTGGGCAGAGTTCATTGTGAGAAGCAATAACTGAGATTCAGTTGAAAAAAATGAGCAAGCTTAAAAATTTCTCAATCTATGTCACATATGTATATATATAAACTAATGAAGTCTAGTACTTGATCACAAAGATTGAAAAAATCTGATTATAAATGGAATGCCCCAATTGTTCTTGCCACTTAATTGGAAAGGATATTATATGAATTATCAAGCTTGCATCTGAAGGTAATTTGCAGAGTTTCATGACCTACTATTTAAGTGGTTCTCAAAGTGGTCGATATCGAGCCCCAGGCGTCAGTTGGACCATCCAAGGGGTTGATAAGTAGTCATGGGGGCAAATGGGGGTCACTGAATGGTCAGGGGGTCAATGATCAACTGATGGGGTCTACGGGAGCAATGAAGCCTCCAATTCAAAAATATTGTTAATCGGGTAAGGAATGCAAACGTCATTTTTCAACAAATCAAACAAAATTAAGAGGGCTGATCAAATCTCAGCTACAGTAGTTTAGAAGAACATTTCATTCGAATAGTTTATTAAATCATCCATTGTGATGACATTATGAAAACTGTTTTGTTTGTTACGTCACAAACAATATTGTAGCGTATGTGTCGCAGTTCGGCAGTTGTTATTCCTTGCATTAGTAACTGTTGGGCTAAGCCACGGGTCTACAGAAGATTGTATACTTTATTTGGGAGTCAACGTGCAGAAAAGTTTGAGAACTACTGTACTATTTGAAGAGTCTGGTCATCGTATCTGATGTTATGACACTATTCAAAAGCCCCTGAGATTTTTGGTAGGATTGTGTTATTTTCTGTCACTTGCACCAGATGTGTACTCTGTGAGACTTTGTGGGTATAAAGTAAAAAAACAAAGTAATTATCTACTTATGAGATTAATTACCTTGTTTGTTTACTTTAGATCATAACTTTTGAACCAGAAACCCCAGCAAGTTATGCAACGTATCAAAAGAATTGGATTTTAGCCTAGTTTCCAATAAAAACTTGAGCAAAATACTACCATCTAGCAGTTTGTGCATAGGGCCAGATGAAGTGGGCCAAAATAGCTTAAAACAACTCCATTTATGATGTCACTCACAAAAAAATGAAACCCAAATCAAAAAAATTATTTTGTCATTGCAGACGCGAAGACTTGCCGAATCTTTTGATGGTTTGAACAGCTCTCTAGTGCAATCGTCGGCAGAGATATTCCCATGCAAATACATGTGCAAACTGCTAGATTTTAGCCTTAGCCTACTGGAACGGCAGGTGTTAAAGGGTTAACACTTTCGCTATTGGCTGACATGTTGTTTGAATTTGTCAATGTGTTACCAACCAATGTAAATATACGTTTTTGCTAATTAAAAATTTTTAGAAATGTTCACATATATTTTTATCTAAATTTCACAGTGGTATGTAGTCTAAAAACATGTTACTGGGATGAGCTATGTAACTTTAGGTTTTGGAATGAGAATCCAAACTCTTTGTGGCTCAGAGTCTGTGTAAATGCATGACCATTATGAGTTGGGCCACCTAGGCGGGACCAGGGTCCAACAACAATGAATGTGATTTTGTGCAATGTAAGTGTTTTGATATGCTGCGAAATGCTAGGAAAACATGTAAGAATGTGTCAGAAACGTTTCTGTAAGCATGTTGATAAAGTTTTATTGTTTGATGCCAGTGTATAGCTCAGTGGTTCTTAAACCGGGTTCAATCGAATTCCTAGGGTTCAACAGAGCCGTTTCAGGGGTTCGACGAAGGTCATCTGAAACATGTAACCCATTTTTATTTTTTGTTACATTGGTCAAAAATGGGGTTCGGCAAAAGCTTGGAAAATTACAGAAGGGTTCGATGCGTTTGTAAAGTTTAAGAACCATTGGTATAGCTGCTTTTGTTGTCTCAAAAAAGTGAAACTTTTGCAAAAAAAAGTGGATCCGGTAAGCCCATGCTTGTTGCAGTGGTATGTAGCCTAAAATGTTTTGAAATTGATTTGATATGTTGGCAATTGATTAGTGTAAAGCAACAAAATGATTGCCAGGATTGCTGTTTTAGCCTTTAAACCTGGAAATGCATAGCAGTATCTGCCTTCTGCAGAAACAGACAGCATTTGAATTTCCAACCAAAACTGCCCATGAACTGTTGATATTGCTGCAGTAAAGCTACCTGAAGCCAAAATTTTTTGGTTGGGGGTTGCGGATTTTTTGTGAGTGACGTCATAAGCAAAGTAGTTTTGGGGTCATTTTGGCTAATGTTACCTGACCTAGAGCCCAACCGCTAGGATAAAGTATTTCACTGAAGTTTTCATTGGAAACTAGGCTCGAGTCCAAGTCTTTTGAGCCTTTGATCAACTTTCTAGCGTTTCTGGATCAAAAGTTATGATCTAAAATAAACAAATTAATTATCTAATTAACTAATTAGTCAAACATTTTTATTACTTTAGATCATAACTTTTGAACCCAAACCCCCAGCAGGTCATCCAAAGTATCAAAAGACTCAGATTGTAGCCTAGTTTCCAATAAAAAATTCAGAGAAAATACTACCAACTAACTGTTTGGGCCCAGGGACAGGTGAAGAGGGCCAAGGTGGCCTAAAAGTCCTCTACTTATGACGTCACTCACAAAAAACCTCATTCCCCTCACAAAACAAAAAAAACACATTCCCCAACCAAAATTTTTTTTATCGAGTGCAAACAACAAGACTTGCCGAGCCTTTTGCGCTTTTGACCAGGTCTGTAGCACTTTTCGGACCAGAGAAATTCCCGTGCAAAGCCACATGCAATCCAGCTGTTTTTGCGCGAACCAATTGAATTAACTGGGTGTGAAAGTGTTAATATTGAAAACACAATCCTTCCCTGTGTGAAAAAATTTTTGCTATCTTTTGCAGTGTTCGTTGACATGTTTTGCCTTTTTTCACTAGTCTGCTAACAATGTTGTTATCTTCCATCACAGTGTTTTTCAAATGCACATGCAAGAGTTTGGATGCCAATACTACAAATCCAGCAGGGTGTTTTAGGGACCTGATTCGGTTCCCTAGAATCAGAGAAAATTATCAAGGGAAATATCTATGAAATTTAGTCAGAAATATTTCAGGTCCCTACAAGTCCATTCCAGGTACCTAACATTTTTCATTAAAAAAAACTGAATTCAGTATTGCTTGCGCATTCCATCAACATTCTGAACCATACGATGTGTTGTTTCAAGCTTAAATGGATCTGTTGTCTTTCTCAATGATGTGTCAGTTAGTTTTGAAATTCAAGTGAACGCAATTATTTTAGAATGATCTATTTTCCAGTTTTTAATTGATGCAGCTTGTGTCTTGTGATTTATTCAATTTAGGTTACATGTGAAATAGGATTTAAAGCTCCAATGAACGCAATTATTTGAGAAAGACATATTTTCAAGTTTTAAATTGTCGCAGTTTGTTGTGATATATTCACTTCAGTCTTGACCAGGTATGTCCAACCCAAAGATTATGTCACTCTCTTGACCAAGGCCACACATTGAATGACATATTACTGAGGGCCGCATATTAAATTACTTACTATGATCTTAGCAAACTAAATTTGCTTAAGCTACTGTACTGAAAATGTTCAAATCTCTACTGCAATGGCAACAGACATGATAAAGTGGCAGTGAGGACCACCTACAACACAAATGTCAATTTCAAGATTACCAAAATAAGGACAAGTTGTCAGTATGTAGGATATTTTTACTACAGCGAAAGCCTAAACTGGGCTGCACAAAACCTTCGTCTGGGCCCACATGCCACCCAGAGGGATGCAGGTTGGACATAGCTGGTCTTGAGCNTGATTGCTTTCTCTGTCCTTGTTATAGCCTTTCAACATTTCACCTGTTAGCATTGCTTACAGATTCAAGGGCTCACAATGCANAGTGTTACATGAAATCCATTTCCTATTAAAAATTTGCATTTTTATATTCCTTGCTTATGTCACATGTGGAGTAGTTACTTGAATACAGGTATGTGCAANTTTGAATAAATCGCAAAACAATTAAAGTAAAGCCCAGTCAGCTGATTCCTACAAAGCTTACAGAAAAGCTAGAGATTTTGACACATTGATCGCCGCTACACGATATATTCGTGGCTGCTGTCTGACGCTAGAACGCTGGTATGGTTTTCGCGCTGACGCTTGAGTGGGCAAGGCGTTGTTTTAAAAAGGCTCTGGATGGAAAACCATGCACGATAGAAACACAAATTCTGCACAAAAACGTCAGTCACATTGTGTAGTTTACAAAAATCGACATCAAATAATTTTTCCACTACTTTTGGAAAGAAAAAGCACCCTTAAACAAGGGTGGATTGGCTGTTTTTTGACTTTGAAAGTTTATTGCGCCTGTTCGAACAATGAAAAAATGTAAAAATCACAGAAACGGTTGCTATAGCTGTTATGAAGCATCCTGCCAAGTTTTAAATCAAAAAATTGAAGAGAAGAAAAGTTATAACAGTTTTTATATTGCCTGGTCCGAGACAGCATTTCTGCTTTGCGACTCCGTCCGAAAACGCACATGCATTAAGCTTTGCATTGCTTGTCGCTAAATAACTCAGTTTAGGTTCAATTTGACTAAAATTTACAGCACTATTTTGATACGTAAAACCTTCATAGATATTTTTGTTGCACTAACTGAACTACAAAAAAAATTATTACACACATTGTACCATAAAAAAACACACAAAATTTTATTTTCACATGAAAAAGCCACACTAAGTTTTCTTTGCACAAAAAAACAATGCAAAATTTTATTTGCACGTGGCCTGAGCATTCGACAGTAGTGTAGTCAGCTCTTGGATGCTGAAAAGTAACGCTTTTACTGTTGTTGAGGAAAAAATGTGAATATCACAAAACATGTTGTGATTACCTCGTAGCAGCCGCATGTCAAGATGGTAGTGCATGAAATGAGAGGAAAAAAACTACAACATTTTTATCAGCTGGTCGTAAATAT
>JGI24158J21664_10014516_pt1 | contig 10327 bp, 4 predicted proteins | sample Ectturendosymbi3_FD_21664 | JGI IMG/M metagenome (IMG submission 21664) | reverse complement strand
CGCGGGCCGCTAATTGCCCACCCCTGGCCTAGGGTTTCTAAATTCTAATATCCAACCTGCCTGTGATTTTCAACCATTGTCCACATTAAAATCCACATATAGACTGCACCTTGAGAATGACATAAAATTAGTTGTCACCAACACGCCCCAAGAATTTCAAGACAAGTTGCACAGATACAAGATCAGTCGTCCGGATATTAGCATATGTGCTGTTTGTTCTGCATAAGAATGTTCAGTAAACACAGTGAATTTAACATGTGAAATGATAGTGCTTTTATCTTGTTAGTTGTTATTTGAACACCTTTAGAGTTGTAGGTAATGACTTGGGCCAAGCTCTTAACGTAATATTTTCGAATGGGTCGCTAGATCAGGAAGGTTGGGAACCAATGATTTACACGGTTTTTAAAAGCGTTACCGCATATTATTTAAAAGAGTCATGCTCGCTACATATCCAATTGCTTAGTCACGGTTATCAAGCGTAAAGAAATTCTTAACTCCCCAAAATGCTATCTAGGTCTAGGAAAACACTTTTAAATGCTGTAATTTAAAGTAGAAAGATGTGCATTCTTGGAGATGGCTGCACATTAGGTATTTCAATAACGCAAAATTTGTATTAGAAAACCTTCAAAAATCGGCAAATCTAATCATTTGAAGTGAAGACGCTCTGTTGTGCACATAAACAAATAACATGTCGTACAGTTTTATTATCTACCCATTCCGTTAAATTTTGCGGAAACCTGTTATGTAACGATGTAGTTTTATGGCGTTTTGCATGTTCTTATGTGCATGTGCGCTTGGACACTTGAGAAGACGGAAGTGTATGAATAGCTTCTGATGTGAGTCCGCAATGGTGAAATATTTGCTGTGCTCGTGCGAGCACGATATTTCCACAATTTTTTACTGCGTTTACTTGATTTTGAGGTATCTTGTGCTTATTCGCTCAGGAAACAAGAGGCAGCAAAAAAAGCTGCACATATGTGACGGAAAGCCGAAAGGAAACGTATTCATCTACATAGGCGTAGCCAGGGGGGGCCAAAGGGGCCATGCCCTCCCAAAATGTTTTGAAAATATAGTCATTTTGTGCTTTAAGAGGCGTTTTTCCAAACAAAATAGTGTTATTCGCCTAAAATAATACATTTTGCCCCCCCTAAATTTCTCGGCTGGCTGCGTCACTGCTCATGTACATGTTCCATCCAGAGGTTTCCAACCTTTTTTGTCCGCCACAGCACGTTTTGCAACTCAATTGTCATCATGCGTCGCACCTAAAACAATAACTAGAACGTAACTAATGTACATGTGTTCTTTGGGAGAGTGGTATGCAATATGTTCACCTAAAACGTTTGCCGTAGGTCTTGAAATTTCGCGGCACGCCGGTTGGGAAGCACTGTTCTACACAACGCAGTTTTCTGTATTTTAAAAATATACTACACACTCAGTTATCGCGTTTGCGTTATGATGCGACAAATTTGGTTTCTTGCTTGCAAAGGGAAAAGGTCAGATTGTATGGAACCCTGTGAGAGCTGAGCAGAAGTCAGAGGTTAGACGTTAGATTATGACGTCTGTGAAAGTAACTTGTGACGTTGCTTTTTGGCAATTGGGCAGCATGGTGAAATTCGCTTTTAACATAATATATTGGCACCGCAGCATGGCGGAATTATATTTCCGTCTAGGCCCAAATCACTTTTATCTCCATCTGTCTTATACGAACTATATTCGCATATTTAATCGTCTGTATGAGGTCAAATCAGCTGCTTATTCTTGCTGTTGGTGTGTTTAGACAAACCAAAACATGACGCTCTTAAGACGAAGTTAGGTGAAAGTGCTCCAAATATTAATTGATTCCCTGGTTTTGTGGTTGGAATGTTAAGGAAAAAGGTAGTGCACCTCTCAGGGAGGACGTTGCCTTTGTAACAGGCTCTTTTTTAGTTTACGTTGGTTTGCGCTATACCTATAGCGAAATATTGGACCACACAAGGAATTAACAAGGCTTTTCTAAGCGTACATGTAGGATCCAGAAATGAACCAGCTTCATAGTTCGATGCCGGGACAATTTGTTTGTAAGCACTGAGCACACGGAAGTGCAAGAATTTTCCAAGAACAAGAAAAAAAGGCTACAGATTGGTCTCGCGAATTCTGGTTGGCGTTAAAAAGTGAAGAGGGTCTGCCTCCCAGAAAAGGAAAACAAAAATACACACTGAAGAAAGGTTTTGTCGAAAATACTAAAATATAGTGTGGCCGGTCGTGTCGCAGCACCAGAAAACCATTTGAAATTGTAAGTCGTTCATTTTTTCCCTGCCCCATTGTAAGCTCTTAAAAGCTTTTGATAGCAGACAATTGAGAGTTTCGTGCATTATATTGTCGTATATAAACATATCGTTTTGTCATTTGCTTCTTAGAACACCCCGTCTGTTTTTTATTTTTCCTTTCATGAGCCGGCGAATCATGCAAGCAAAGAGTCTCGAAAAGAAATTTGACCAGGAGTTACAAGACAGATACCACCCATAGCTTCTGGAGCCTTCAGCTGACAGCTTGGGCAAATTTACATTAAAAATTCGGGCAATTTCGCATTTTTCAAGATCTTAGAAGGAACACTGGTTATAGCCACCAGCGCTGCAGTTGGAGAAAGCGACCATCAATTTTGGGGTTGATCACAGGAAACTTAGCGTACATACATTCATCCTTCCGGGCCTTAGTACCTGCCGGGATGGGGTACGATGTACCTCTTGAAGATTACCAAAAGCGGTTGCAATATGATTTACGAATGTTTAAGGTTAGAAATCACACTGAAACAAAACGAAACAAATTCAAATGAAAATTTTACTTGGTTTCATAAAAAGCAGACACAAAATTGAACCTCCAACCTTGAATGTCAATATGTCGCGCAGTGAACCGAAGCTTGTTCCTTCAAAATGGCTTGGGTTTGAACAATTTGCCCGCGCCAATTGTTTACGAGGTGATAACGCTGCCACTTAGACTGCAGGTGGCAAAACTAACCCGAAGGCTACCTTACCTTGCACTCAGTCTGCTTGTCCCTTGATGGTGACACAAAACCCGAATTAATGGGCCAGGCCACAAGCGCGAACCTCCATTAAACACATGCGGATGGAGGTAAAAATCGATAGCATGTCGGTCTTTGATTCTATCACGATGTTTACTGACGGGCGTGTGGCCCGCATGGCATTTCTTGGGAAAACCACATCAAAACCGGGAAAGCGCGTGATTAGATAAAAAGCGCTCGCAGTCATTCTCAGATGTTGCCCAAATATGTTTGTACCAGCGTCATGCAGATATTTGGTTACTGCATGGGTCCATATCGATTTCAAAACAAGCAAAATAAGGTTTGCAACATTGATGGTGGAACTGCATTGTTTGCGGCGGCACTTCATTGCTTCCGTTAATTATATTAAAATGATCATCTGGATCACTGCATTATTATTGACAGCTACGGTCAGCGTTGCACTCAATCGCAGGTAATTCGCGACAAATGAAACTTCTCATTTTGCTGCCTACACCCTTGAGCAGAAAATCGACTAGGTTAAGTCGAAATTAAAAAGAATGACTGATGTACACCGATCTAGTTTGGGGGGTATGTGGTGGCCAGACCTGGTTTATCGCTTACTGCATGTTGTGTGGTCGAGAGTGAGAATCCAGAAAAAGCACCGCATTTTTTAGAAAGGGGTAATATTTCAATGGGCGAAAATGTTGTTTGAAAAGCGAAACCGAACAAGCCTGCAATCACTCTGGGATGTTTAGACGTAGAACATATGAAATGTTTCTTTACATCTATGGCAATTTAAACCCATTTCTCTGGTGATTAAATCTTGCACGGTAGTTAAGGGCCAAACTTCTATGAGACGTTACTGCATATTTGAGAACCTTTGTTCAGAAACTTTTAAATTCTTTTTGGGAACAGAGCAAAAAACTATTAGAGTAGCCTTTCCCTTGTACTCATGAAGGTAAACTATACGCAGGTGCAGACAAGCAGAGCAGTATATCACGAAATAATGTTTGCACAACAAAGCAGCATAGTACGATTTAATCTGAAACAACTTCAGCCTTTTATCAAACCAGTTTCATACTTAAATCAGGTCATGGTTAAGTTGGTAGGTGTTCGCCTGTAGTTTAGGTGGGACTGGTTACATCTTTCGCTTATGCTATTGCGAAGCTATGTTAGCAAATAATCAGGGAAAAGTTGTAAATTACTCACAGAATATCTTTGTTGAGCCAGCGTTTGTAGTCAACTCTATCCAGAAAATTGCCGGCAGTTGAAAGCAGGGCTACCATGGTCACCCACATTATAAGTACTACTCATACTGCCAACAACAAAGTGTATAACAAAATGTTGTTTCACTCCTTGAATGCACTTTGCAAACGGTGCTTATCTACAGGGGCCCATTATAAGACCCAATTTTTTGCCACATTTTTCTCACAAAACTGTTGCTTTCGAGAAAAACACCCTCTCCTGGAAAAATGCCTGATTACTTAATCTTACCAAGTAGTAGCGATAACTGCATTCCGTTTCACATAATGCACTTCATCTCACCGGTTTTATCGTTTAAAAAGCTTTTGGAATCCCCCACCAACTTGTTTGGAACAAGGGGTGGTAGCGAACTGGAGCAATCTTTGACTTTGCGGTTGTGATAAACTTTTGATGGACCTGCGCAAAAGAACTTATTAGACAGCTTTCGGCCGATGATACTCCAATACACCAGTAAGTTACTCCCCATACACCAGTAAGTTACTCGTTGATGAACCCAGATTAAGTTAATACGGATTTTGTGCATGCTTAAACCAAAAACTAATATATAATTACGATGGATACTATCATCTGCCAGAAATGGATCTCTTCACAAGCATATTGCGCTACTGTTCTACCAACGTCCTTGGTCATAACGGCGTGTTATTTCAGGCAATGTAGGTGTGTTGAGTTGCTCGATTGTTGGTGTTAGTAAATTGGTTTCAGTTTTTAATTGTCGCAGCCTGTGTTCTGATTTATTCATTTTGGTCTTGAGTTTGTTTGGTTTCTCTGCTCTCACTTTAGCCTTTTAACGTTTCACCCGTAAGCACTGCTTGCAAATTTTAGGATTGAGGATGCGTAGCATTACGTGAAATCGATTTCCTAAAAAATTTGCTGATTGATTACTTGCTTACCCCCCTTATGGAAACACTTACTTGCGCTACTGTTTTCCTGAAAGCTGTGGGAGACTTTTAAGCTGCGTTGGGTGGAACCCTGCATGAAGTTACCACCAACTTTAGGTCCGTGGATTCGGTTGAAAGTATAAAAGATATACAAAAAACTTAAAAATTTACATAGCCCCACAAAGACAGAGATTGCCACTAGCACAGTTTTGAAACAAAGACTTTTGAAGCAACTGAGAAGCAATTTCTTGGGTTGTGCAGGCAAATTTTTCTGCTTTTTGTATCTGATGTTGCCGTAAATTGAAGAAGCTGGCTTGAACAACAAAATATCAAGATGAGTGACGCCGTTGTATGCTTTTTAAACTGTGCCCCTGTAATATAAAGTTGAGAAATTAAATTTTATTTTTATTTCAAAACCTTTGTTTTGCCGCCATCACAATTTGAAAACTGAACATCTTTTGCCAGGTTGATTATGTAACTTATTGACCTGTAATAATATGCACATCATCTCATATTAGTAAGGCAAAATCCATTGTTTGCGCGCGGTTGCTATGGGAAATTTTCGTTAAACAGTCTGGAGTACTATGCAAAAAATCATTACGACGGTGTACCTGTAATGTCACTCGTTATTACGTGGTAATTCGCGAACCAACCAGTCGTTGTTGAGGAGAAATTCAAACACGGGCCTGATAAAGTATTGATAAATAATTTATTGGCATTCGGTTGTCTTCAAAGGTATGAGGGCTAAATAACTTGCAGACCTTTCTTTAATTTTCAGCACAAATTCAAAATGTTACTTCGCAATGTTTGTTTGAGATGTGCTTCACTCANACCGAATTTTAGAATGGAAAATGTTTAGGGTTGTAGCACTTGGGGGTGTGAGACGATTTGATTTCGCAATACAGCCATGACCAAAGCTTCTACTACAGAATAAGAAGCATCAACGCTTGATTCCTTGTTAGTGGTTTTACTTTTCCTGTAAGAATGTTTATATTGTGCTCCTTCGGATAAATTGTAGGACCATCAGACTCCTAGGTTTTAACGTGAGATGAACCCAGCTTCTGCATGAGGCAGGTAATTTTGCTCTATTCAATGATAAAAATTTTGATTAAATCCAGCCTTTTATATTTCAGCATTGTTCTTCAACAACAAGGGTATTTAGGTGGACGCTATATCAAGACCCATTATTCTACTTCCCTATGCGTTTCAGCATGCTTGCTTTTTTCACCAAATATCTTGAGGTCAACAGCTCTACCCTCCCCGCTTCACCACAACCTGAACATCAACTTTCGCAAGTATTTCATCGCGCGAAAGCATGAGAAAGTTGTGGCTTGAACACCTCGATTTTTCAAGATAACAGCAGTTCCATACCACTAAAACGCTTTTCTATTGTAATAGCTTATGCGGAAGTTTACTTACAAACTCACACATTTTAAGTGCATTTCTCCATAACAAAATGCTTTACTAAGCTAAGAGATTTTCACCTGTCACCCCAATGGGAATTGTTCAGATATTTGGCAAAAACGAGAGTTGATGGCTCTGACTGCTTTTAAAATAGTAAGAATGTGATAAATGCTCATCCCTAATGAAGGACCAGGGATGTATTGTAGAAAAACTTGAAATTCAGGTGAGGTCACAAATGTTATGCAAAGATTTGTGGGAAATGGCCCTATCCTTCAAATATTCAATGCTGAAACAGTGCTTGAAACTAATATAGGTTAGATTTGCAAACTAAAACCACGCATTGACAGCTTCATCTGGCGGATAATAGTTCATTCAACAAACCTGCTTGGTTTTAATAACGTACCGGCGTTTTTGATGACTGGTGGTTTTAAGTAAGTGAACACATGCGATGTAGAAGAACTTACGACTACGTTTTTATGGGTTGTTTTTCTTATCTCCATTCTACCAATATCGTCCCAACTATCTGGGGTCAACCAAAGCATCACGCAGTCTCCGAGTGTTATGGATAGAAAAAGTATCTGGCGTGTGATGGGCGGTTATCTAATTCAGAAAAAGAAAATAAAGAAACAAGATTTAATCAAACTTACAAGGTTTAGTTTCAAAGAAATCACGTTTTATTAAGCTCAATATTTAATAAGAAAAGTGTTATTATGCCGATGAACTTGTAAGTGGTGAGTGCAACACTGCAATAATGAATCAACAAACTTTATCGCAGCAATTACAAGTTGGAAAATCAGCAGCTTGGCGCAACCTTGATTTCCGACAAGATTAACTTCGTCAGCCAATTACCATGAGCGAAATGTAACAAGTTTAGTCGAAAATGCAGCGTGACAGGCGAAACCATGCTCGTAACTCACAAAACAAAAGGAGTACACAAAGCTATTGCAAGAAATGGGCAAATTGTCATGTTTTTCGTTAGATGTTGAGAGACATAAAAGAGGGAAAAAATACGTGCTCAGGTGTAGTAATGAAAAGGACGTGTGGGGCTCATAAAATAAAAATTCCTCATCTTGATGACAACCGACATGACAAAACTTTTGAAGTCTTCACCTAGCCCTAGAAAATGCACTTTCCAAGCGCGGGAGTGCCCAATTGATGAGAGCCAGATGATAAAGTGCGTTGTAAACTGAAACCGATATCAAACGGGGCAGAAACCGCGTTTTCACTACGTTAACGGCAAATAGAAATATCTATACTGTAGCTATAAAATATGGAGAGCGAATGGCTCTAAAACAAACTGAACTTCTGGACATTGGGATCTGAAGTGACAGTGGAATTCACAATCATTTTAGCTAAAAACTGTTGAGCAAACGAAATTACGGAATTATATTAAAATGGAGGTGAAATCATGTTGATTATGGTATCGTATCGACCTTAATTCCGCTTAACTACATAGGATTAGGTAAACTTTGGAAATTAAACGCACTTCAATGGCTTTGAGCGGATATAATGACTGAAGTTAAAATCAAATCGGTGGGAGCCCGTCTGCTATATCCGTTTGGCTAGAAGATTTACGTTATCATTATTGTTGGTCAATCTGGTCTGAGACGGTCACATTTGCTTGTGAACCCGCACTCGCACCCAACTTACCATAACTTAGTTTCAAAAAATGCTTAAAACGCAAAAAAGATTTCAAACATTGACATGTGCCATTGTAAAGACGGCATGTGACTGCTGATCATACAGTACGTACCGAAAACGATTAAGAGCTGTTGAAATCATTTACAGGTGAAAGACAGACAGACAATAAACCTACGTAAATGTACGATTGAATCCCTCGGTAAACAATACAGCCTGCTCTCTGGGTTAATACCATTATTAGCAGAGCAACCACAAGTCAAAGCCAAAATTTTTCTGCCTTTTTGAAAGTTCAGGAAGCGTCCACAAACCTAAACTTCACGCTGATACCATGAGCAACTCCAAAATTATTAGGTCAAAAAAATTCAAACTTTATCATTACATCAAAATTGTTAGGACAGAATTTCTTCTAGCACAGTTTTTTTTTCTTTATCGATGTTTTATTAATGCTACAACAACAAGTATTGACATGCTTTTGCAAGTTTAATTAATATTCTGATATAAGTTTTGCGACTTCTGACAAAAGATGTTGTTTTGCCCGCTACTGGACCATTGAAAGTACTTTAGGCGTGGTACCAGTTGATCTTTCAAGTATAACGATGCAAAACGTCTCAGTGACCTCAGGAGATTTATTAACACTGGATATTTCTCTTGTGCGTTTGGATGGATTTTCGTCTACGGTTTGTTATCCCTAGCTTCTTTGTTTATTTCATACTTTTGGTTTTGTTTCATTTCAACAGAAAAAAATATTTTTAACCTATCGGCTTGATTTTTAAATAAGTTTTGCATCCGCATTTCAATTGCAAATGTAGGAAATTGATAATAATAAAAAGTCAAAATTTAAAGTTTAGGTCAAAAAATCCGTCGCCCTAATCAGTGAATCCACCATTGCTACTCATATGATATCGGTATGTTTCAACTAATCAGGATTCAGCGCAGCCATTCAACATCACCAGCGTGATTTTTTTAAACAAAACAGATGGTAAAACAATAATATCGTCAAACGTGTGTCAGGCTTGCGTTCCACAGTAACGATGATATTCATTGTAGAGGTTGATGATTTGATGTTACAGGACCAGATATATCGGCATTTTAGGAAACTTTCCGATTTAAGCTAGATTACACCGCAATAAAAAATAGCTTCTACGTGTTAATCGTTGGTTACGAAAAACTGCCTCTCAGTTTGCTAAATTCAAATAGTATGTCGTGAGCTAGGTAGGCTGATGCCCAGTTAGAGTTAAGGCAATCGAAACAATGTACCACCATTCCATGAAACAACGCTTGTTGACTGGGATGCCGGAACGGTGGTGCATTACAGGGGCACTGCCCCCCTTGCCCTTTGAAAGGGGGGGCAACGGGAGCACAAGTGCCCTTCATACAACAGTATCATAAGTAATTCCATGATTTATCAAAATTGACTTGAAACAAATTTATTGAAGCTATTCGCCCATACATAAAATTCAGAATGGTTTTCCATAATTTGTTATTAGTTGTGAGGTCAACAATGCTGCTAAACATGTATATGCGAAAAGAATGACGAATGAACTCAAGCGAACAGTTTAACTCGTAGAACGTCAAAACCATTGGCTTCCGCAGCGGGTCAGATAGGCGCGAATACAGGGGGGGCAACCGCTCCCCTAAAATCTACAAATTAACTTTATTCACCATGATTGTGTACAATTCGGAAAACAGCATTCGCAATACAAGGCCATTTTGTCATTCAATGTTTTGTCACAGCAGTGTTGTGAAATGAGCTTCATCCCTCTTATAGTAGTGAACCCGTAATGAGACTTGACTACCAAATATTACTGAAATCGCCCCCTAACCTTATTGGCTGGATCCGCCCCTGGGTCAAAACGGGCATTTGCCCCTCTCTGGAAATTGGGACTAAAACCAAAATTTTCTAGAAAATTTGACGTCAGGAGCTCAATTCTGATTAATTGATTTAATTCTTGCAATTACGGTTTATTTGGCGGTATGACACTCACACTGCATAAGAGCCAGGTTCACTCTTCTGGTGTCTTGCAGTGGTTCTTCTTCTTTTGAACTAGTTGTTCAAACCACTGCTTGGCCGCACTGGATCTCGGGGCAGGTGTTGAGCAGCCATTCGGTTGTCTCATCGTCCAGAACCGTCAGGCCATGCAGT
>JGI24158J21664_10014515_pt1 | contig 10328 bp, 6 predicted proteins | sample Ectturendosymbi3_FD_21664 | JGI IMG/M metagenome (IMG submission 21664) | reverse complement strand
CTTCATTTTCTGAAAATTTTATTCGTGGAAGAACAAAATACAGAAACATCTGCAGAAGTGTCATCAGCGGTTAATAACAAAATTTGAATTAAAAAATGGCTGAATTTGGAATTCCCATACTTTTTCAATGCTTTATGTACATGTTGGCAAAAAATTCAATACTTTTCAAAACTTTCAATACCACGTGGGACCCAGGTCCATTGCACATCGTCAACGTCCAGAAACATCTGTAGCCCGGGTGTTTACAAACAGTGTTCCCATCTAACAAATGGCTTCAGGGGTTGGGGGCGCAAAAGGGACTCGGGGGTGGAGTCAATCGCCGCACGCAGGTCAGAGCAGACGTTTGTTGCGTAACAATCAAACATTAGCATCAGCTCAACCGTCCATTGATGGGGGGCGGAATGAACTTTTAATCAGGGGAAACACTGCGCAGATACGTGGGTTAAAAGCAAACCAGCACATCGCAGGAAACGTCATCACCTCCCAGGTACGCTGCCCAGGCCGCACAGGGCTCCGGTGAAACGTGAATAGTTGGGGTCAGTCCTGAGCTCCATGACAGGGGTGAAGACCATGCAGATGAGGGGCATGAGGCCCTTGATGCATGGGAACAAGGTGGTGTTCCTGTCAACAACAAGACACAGACAGGTGGTCACTTGCAGCGCTGCTGAGAAGGAATATTGTTGTCGGCAACTGTGACGACTTTTTGAGCGGAGTGGATTTTCACTGACTTTGATGTGAGGACGAAAGACAGACACGTTAACAACAACGATTCCCACCAACCATGGCATTGTCAGTCTGGAAGCCTTTGTGCGTAGATGCGCGCCAGGGTTATGGAGTCGGAGGTAAAATTTTTCCAAAATTTCCGACTCCGACTTCTCAACATAAAGGAAATGAAATTTGTCTTAAAATCAATGGAAATCGTGGTACACAGCAAGAAATCTCTGTTTCAACAAAAGTTTCAAAAGAAATTGTACCATTTCAACAGGAATTCCCGATTTAGAAGTGTGATGTAAAATATGATCCAATTGGACATCCGGAATCGGAAAAAAAAATCCGACTCCGACTCCCAGTTACCCTCTTTACAGTGCACTGTTATTGGATTCGCGTTGGATTGGGAATCCCAGAAATCACTCAAGCACGACCGTGAGTGTCTCGCCGAGCTGCTTGAGCGCGCATTGTTTCAACCATACCCGATTCAGCGAATCCAACTAGCAGAGGCAGGTTAGGAATCAGATAATAAGGATCCGAGCGAAAAATAGGGTTGGGTGGTTTGTATAAGTCTTGTGCAACCTTTTCTGTACTTGTTTGATGCTAAAACCACTACCGTGCAACAGATCAGCCTATCAAAGCTAATATGTAGCAAAAATGACGGATTAATTCATTTAATAGTTTTGCCTGTAGGCTTCGACTCCACCCAAACCTCCGACTCCGCAAGCCTGGTGCTCACTGACCCAAAGCTTTCATCAAATTTCCAAAAACAGGCAGTGGCAACGAAGCACTATGCTCTTGCATAAGACGTAGTTTCATGTTCAGTTTTACGTCCGGTCGGGTTCGGACTAAGTTTGCCAAAATATTTCGGGCCGATTTCGGGCCTGCGTACAAAATTTTTTTCGCAACGACGGACACTTTTGTCGCCAGTTACTGTTGAAGCAATCGAGTTGATTAAATATTCAATAAAAAATGATTAATTGTGAATTATTTAGTCATTGTTCACTTTGCTACGCCACCAATACCCGCAGGTGCGCATATCTTGACTCACTCCGCAAATTTGGCTTTCGGGCCTAAATCGGGCTTCAAAATGAGGCCCGTTTACAAGTCTGGCCAGGATCCACTGCTTCAGGCTCCAAACCAGGCCCAAGGTTACAAAAGCAGCAGTTGCGGTTTGTTGAGGAATCGGGGGTGGGGGGGAAAGAGACCTGCGACCACTAACCTCGCCAGCATCGTGCTCCCTGACTGGTTGATCCCGACTTCGCCCGCGATCATCACCGTCCTTAAGAAATAACAAGTCGTTGTCAAGACGACGGCGATGATATCAACGCAGAAAATGAGAGTCGCGCGTCCGTTTGACAGACAGTTAAACGTAATCGAAAACTTGCGAAGCAGAAAACGCCCGCAATCGTTGTAGGGTGGAGGGGGTGATCGTGATAGATCGCCATATGTGGTTAACTTTGAAGGTCCATCTACTGCACTGAGGATGAGTCTGGAGTTGCCAGCAATCCTTTGTTTTATTGCGTCGGGTTGTGCGCAGCTCGGCATGGCGGGTCCTTGACGTATTAAAACAAATAAAGGATTGCGCCTGCTGGCAACTCCAGACTCGTCCTCAGTGTAGATTGGCTTTAGTCAGTCTAGTGGTTGTAATCAACCAATCGCATTGAGTGACCATGAAACACCAGAAAAGCTTCGCTTGAACAGGAGAAAAAACGGGAAAACATTGGCGCTGTCATTCTTTCACTGACAGCCCTGTCGGCAAAAGCTTACAAGGCGCTCAAATTAATTCGTGTTGGCGACACGACTGGCTGAGAGCTTGACCCATACGAACTTTCGCCAACCCTTTGTGATCCAAACATGTTAGAACATAATCATTAATTTGCAAAAGTTGAAGATTCTGATATTTTGTACTTTCATCAGCGTACATTTAATTTGTGCTCTTTGATTCTGTCTCTCCTCTTTTGCTGCATTCGCGCCACCTTGTGGTTTGAGCCACAAAAACGCATCAATAAACCACACCCATCTCAAGCCCAAGTACCTGGTTGAGTTGGTTGGATTCTGGTTGATGGTGATGTAGTTGATGCTGTTCCTGTCGATCTTCACGTTTCGCAGACGTCCGATCTTGGTCACGGCCGAGAAGCTGGTCTCGTACGTGGTGCGGGGGCCTTGCACAGTGACCTTTGTTTACATAACAATCGATCAGGGGGGATGAGGAGGTGGCAACGCTTGCAATCGTCGAAGCGAGATATGCGCAAACAGGGCGTATCTGCGGGGAGGGGTTAGTAGGTAAGTTCCCCCCCGCATTATAAGAGTTGACTAACAATCCACAGTTGACGTTCCAGTTTCGTCACATCCGCTGCGTCATTGCATTGCTGATGCTTTCCGTTTGCACCCTCAGCGCTCATAAACGACACGCCATGTCTCGACGCGTAAGTGATCCCGAAGCACTTTCGACAGCCACGTGTATGCCTCACACTTATCGGCGCCCTGTTGCTTCCACGAGGCATTTGAAAAGCTTCAAGCAGTGTGAAATTAGGACGGCATGTTCCGGTATATGCGAAGTAGCGACAGAAGAACTGACGTTCCACATGATACTGGATGTCTCGAAACAGCTATTACCATTGTCAGCGAAAAGACATTTTATTAATTTTTTTGGCGATTAGAGCAGCCAGTAGTTTTTGGCAGAGAAAAAAAAACATTATGTTAGAAAACGTCCATTATGACTTAATTCGAATCGTTGCTTTTGCGTTGTTGTTGTTTTTTCATTGGTATGCCAAGTCAGTTTGTTAATGCGTTGTAGTTAATCCTTTTCTGCAGCTTTAACTCGGGTTTGCAACTTGAAAATGTCATGTCGGTTAGATGAATTACAAAACTTGATGTTTCTAGAAAATAAATAATTTTTGAACAAAGGAAAAGTAGCGCAATTCAAATATCCGAAAATTTGGTCCAAACAAGTGATTTAACCATCATTATACGTTTATACGTTTTCTTTTTTCCATCACAAGCTATTGAGCTGCACAGATTAAAGCTACGGCTGAATTTATTGCATCGGTTGAAGCGGAGATTCAACCTGCTCATTTGTTGAAACAACCCTCCATTCTTCATTGACTCGTCAACTACAAGTTTGTTTTTGCGAACCCGTGCAAATGTTGTTTTTGGCAAAACTGGTTGAATGCGCAACGTCGGGTTAAGACTATACAGACCACAACGTGAGACTATAGACAGGATCTAGTGTTTACGGACAATTGAATTTTTTCAAAAATCTGTCAGCTGAAAAGTTCTCCAGCTTATCTGCGACAACTAGGATCCAGTTGTGAAGTATCACGTTGCAGTGGAATCTGAAGCGGACAAACCACTTCAAATAAAACAAAGTTATTATTCTCGCTTTTCAACTTTTCTTATTTATAGTCCATCAGCATGGTATCACAAAATCTTGTCTTAAACGAAAACATAAGATTCATTGCCACTACTTTTAAATGTACAGGATTGTGACCTCGAACAGCTTATTTGCTTTACCAGTACGCCACAGTTAATTATATACTGTATTTAGCTGGTTCGACTTTAGTGAGGCTTTGCCTATGTCATAGGTTCGCAATGAAAAGCTGTAGCTGTGATGCTGAAATAATGTTTAACCAGCATTCCTGGCAAATTGCTTGATCCCTAATCAGGACGGTTGAGTTTGAAAATACTTAGGAAAAACAACGCGACCAAAACTCCGCAACAAAGAAGCCCAGCATTCGGGATGAGTGCGTTGATCAGTGGTGTTGTTGCATATCTCAAGTACATCTGTCTGGGTTAAAAAATAATATGCAAAACCATAGAACCCTCCCATACTTTCATCTCACCGATGGGGGGATCCGAACGTGACGTAAAAGACATGCATGTATAAGTTGTGCTATTATATTGTTGCACAAATTACTAAAAAACAATATAAAGTTCAACTGTAAGTCACGTGAGCGACAAGTATCAAATCAGGAGCTTAATGTTTCGTCCTACCTAGGTAAGATGAACTCGTAATTCAACTTCTCCTTCATGAGACACAAACTTTGAACTTTTCAAAGTAACTTCTGCAGTGGGTAAGCTGCGCAACCTGTAACCCGATGATCATTGCACAACAAACATATTCCAGTTTAGGCCTTTTCATATTTTTAGCATTCATATGACAAGATAAGCTCGATTTAAAAATACAACTGTATCTGGCTATTTCATTTCATTGACAGAAATCAGTTTTGGTTCGATAATATTCACAAGAATAAAGGCTTGCATTTCAACCCAGTCATAAAACGCAAAACGTCTCCAAAACTCTCTTCACAAAATTAATGAAACGATTGCGTCGTCGTAGTCCCTCTATGCACCAACCATAGGTTGAGGTCGACTTCCTCTGCACCCTCCAATTCAACGCATTGTCCGAATTACTGCCATCCCCAAACAATGACTTGTAGCTACGCGACAAAGCGCAATTGACAATTGCTGTTTGTGACGAAAGAGTGCGACTGCGCAAGAAACGTGGCGAAAATAAACACAGTTCTGCGAAAGATTACGTCATCTTCGAGAAACACTGCAGTATTTTCTCGAGTTGACTCGGACCTGCACGCAAGCACTCGACATTGCTCCACGGGTTCAACTCGACTTTCGACTACGAGTCATACGCGCAAACCACGCACTGACTGCGGCACGCAAAGCGATCAACACGCGCTCGCCGTTGGCATGGATACAGCGCCGCACGTTTCGCCCCACACAATAGAACCACGCACCGGCTTGCAACGTGTACAGTGTAACTTCGCAAAAAAAAAACAACAAAAGAAGAACGAGTTCAATTCAGACCTTATCAAGACGCCGTTGCATCTTCTGCAACACACTAACCTGCTTGCAATGAGCTGAGTTAGTTCTTTTCCCCCTCACCGTCGAGTCAACCGGTGTCCACTCCTGCGTGACGTCAACGAACTTACCGGAGCTATCGCCGAATGCGTCCTCCCACCTGCTGTGGTTGACCTGCAAGCAAATGTGACTTGAGATGAAGCAACTGAGATATTTTTCAGTTCGCTACAGCGATTTCAATATGGACTCGCTCCGAAAGGAATGACGGGGCTGGTGGCGGAAAATAACATTTCCATGCAAACTATCGCCATTTGCTGCGTTTAGACCAGCTATGTCCAACCCGCGGCCCGAATGCGGCCCAGTTTAGGTATTCGCTTTAGTATAAGTAGCTTACATACTGGCAACCTGTCCTTATTTTGACAATCTTGAGTTGGACATTTCTGATGCAGGTGGTCTTCAGTGCCACTTTACTACGCCTGCACTGCGTGCTGGGAGGTTGCCATGTGTCCATTGACATCTTGGTGCACCGCTTTGTACACTAAACTTTGTTTATGATTATCACACTTACGGATTTGTTAAACCTGTCAAAGAGTCGTTACCATCGCAGTTAGGATTCNAACGCTTCCAGTACATATAGCTTTAGCTAAATTTGCTGAGGTCAAAGTAAGCCAGTTAATCTGCGGCCCTCATTACCATGTCATTCAATGTGCGGCACTGGTTGAGATAGTGACATAATTTTTGGCCCAGTAAGCCAATTTGGGTTGGACATAGCTGATTTAGACCATGCAAAATTGCAATAGTTGATCAATTTGCAGACAGTTATCCGGCAAGACCTGATGCACCCACCACAGACAACCTTCCTTCTTCGGAGATTTCGCAGAAATTCTGCTTCACCACCAGGTCGTTGACGAATTCCTGGGAGCGCGTGAAGACGTCCGCGTTGACCACCCTGGAAACCACGGAGTGAACCTGTTCGAACGAACAGGGTTTGACGGGCGGGCAACTGCACAATGGCGATAAATTAACATAAGTTGCGTCGTGTTAAGATCAACAGTACACCTTCAGGGAGACATTTATCGCACAAGCGTGCGTCACTCGAATCAAATTGTTAACCGCGCGATTCTGCCTCGACTAGGATTGGCTGTGCAGTTCATTTGTTTGCATCAATCAAACATAATATTTGCATCATTCAAACAGCATCATCGGCAATATGTAAACAGCATCGCACCTTCACGCTGAGCACATTTCCCGACGTCGAAATGATGTCAAGCAAGCACTTCTGACTTTCGCTGACCGAGAGTGCTTCTCTGTGCTTCACGCCACGCAGTCTGAATCGAGTCGCCTGGAAGCGACGACATTACGTACGATCAAATAATCAATGCTTAAGGACAAAATCGTACAAGAGACTTTCCTGGTCTTTTGAACGGCATCTGCTTCCAAACCAGTATATTCGACGACTCATCTAAGTTTATTTCCACATCTCTGGTATCTCGTCTATGCGCTTTGGAACACGGACGACAATTACAACCTTACCGGTAAATTGTCAAGATATGTTTATGCTACAGCATGTGCATCGGTCCAAACTACTTCCAGTACAGTAAGTTAGCGAAAAAATACTAACTTGAATGGGAGTAGTTTGTGCGAACTTTGCAGTTGGGCAACCAGCTGAAGTATGTATGCACCTAATACTGCAAATGGTGGGGTAAAGGTTTTGTGGGATATAAAGTAAAATATTAAATGATTTAGAGCAAAATTTTAGTCCAGACATTGTAGTTTTGCTTTGCAGTGGCTACAGAACCGCGTAAAGATCTTGATATTTGAAACCTTATTCGACCACCACTTGTAACGTGACAGTAATACATGACAAGAGTGCAGTAGGTTTGGTAGAAACGTACTAAACGCAAAAGATAAACCCTAAAACCTAACGGTAGTCCTAACTCTGACACTAGCCCCTGAACCCAAAATTTGGAAACTTTTGCCAAAACGAAGTCGCCAAGGTGAGAACCGAACCGAAAACCATCGGCGCAGGAGACGCGTCCACCGCACTACCACAAAAAGTTGACAGAGCCGATTGAGCGACAAACTCAGCATTATGTTTGAACCATCATGCCAGGTGGATCCATAGCCACTTCCTGTAGTTTTTGTTTCAGATAGAAGGTAGTGTACAGCTAGTTATTTTTGGTTGGATATATTTTGCTGGCAGAAGTGCTCGCCTTGTCACATGATGTAAAACCCTAACGCTAAGCCTAAACCCTAAATGTAAACCTTAAACGCAAACGTAAAACCGTAAACCTAAGCCAGAAATGGTTCGAATGGCAAAATACACTCAGCAGAGCCCTGCTTGTACTGTTGGCATAACACCCACTACCATTATTTTTTGTGCATCTCGAAAAATTTGCAAAGCCTGTGGAGTATGGCAGCACTGCAGCATGTAGTCACTGTGATGTGACAACAGTTGAATGTGACTAACTTTTACTAGAAATTTGATTTAATGCAAATTTATGTGTTGCAAAATAACAGCCAGCTGATTTGTCAAAAGCTTGTAAACAAAAATAAGAGCATTTGTCAACAACCCGAACAGACCAAATATGGAAAACCATGACTGATTTTGCTTGCCAGGCATGCGAATGTGGTAGTGTCAAAATCATGCAAATTCTCCAGTGCTAAAAGTGATATTTTGTCTTGGTAGCATGGTTAGCAACCCTCAAGCATTGAATCCAAAAATACTGCTGCATTTGTTATGACGGTCATTAAGCCTCAAGCATTCAGTGCAAAATCTTGTTGCATTTTTATGCGCTATATCATAGGGTTCGCGCTGTAACCCTCTCATCTTTGTTAAATCTTCATAAAGATAAATACTCATCTCCGCCAGGTTTCATGCATAGATGCGTTGCCAGTGCATGGTAATGAGTGCACCAACATGTTTATTGTCGTTATTTTCTGATTTGTGGTGCTCAGCTAAAAATCGACCTCTTTAATTGATGAATTAGGAAACATCCACTTGTTTTGGCTTTGAACACACTTAAATTCGCAGTTAGTTAAAAAATTATGGTGAGTGTTTAAGGGGTAGAGACGGTTTGCATTAAGCATGCTTTGGTTTGCTCTGTTTTCACCTTGTTCATTCACAAAAAAATCTGTGTGCAGGATTTGGATTAAGATAAATGAGTTTTGTTATGGAACCAGTCAAGGACTTTGTGTTGAATTTGACAAGGGAAACACATCTGATGTTATTTATAAGCAATGGATGGTAGATTCCACCTCATGCCGGTGGCCACCAAAGGTGTCAGGATCAAAAATAACGGAGATGGTTCGTAAAAAGATTCCCAGTCATTGCAACTGAAAGATTTTTAAGTGCAAAATATGTGATCAATCAAAGTAGTAATAAAACAATTACGTAATGGAAACAAAGGCGAAAAAAATTACTTAAAAAAAAAGTTTATTGAAGTTGTCAAGCACAGCTAATGGGATGGATGCACTTGCAGACTGTTACACCGATCATCGATTCGTTGGCCGATGCATCAGCCAACGTAGCAAGAAAGACATTCGACAAAATGCATCCACCTCCGCGATGTTACTGCGGTTCCCTCTGACCACGAAGAAGCGTAGCGTGAGGGAGATGGACATGTATCTGTTGCTCGCGATGGTGGGGCGGTGTTTACGCGTTGTGGCCGACGAGTAAAAGCACCGGGTCCATTGAATTCATAACTTCATTCATGTTTATCGTTTGCCGTGACGTTTTTGTTTCTATTTTCGCTAACCATTGTTTGCTTCGTTAGCACGCATATGCTTCATTTTATAAAGAGAGGGGAGGTCTAGCGGAATGCGCCGCGTTCGCTTTGCAATGAGTGGGGCGTTTCCAGTCGACGGCGGGTTCGCGATAAACCTCTGTTGCGTCACAGCGGCTGAGTTAGTTGGTGCTTTGCCCGTGGGGAGTTGAACGTGTCTGTGTTTTCGACTGATGGCGCCATGACAAGTCAAACGTTAAGAATATTTGGAAAAACTGAGGTGAACGCCAAGCTCAGGAAGACGCACGAAAACCTAGCTGTAAAGAATCAGCGATCTGGGAGTAGGAAGCGCCAATTACGGTAGAATCTAAAAAAATTCCAAATGAAAGACTCCGCTTCAGGGAATTTAAACTGTAGTTGCAGCTGCCGGAAACAAAAAGATTGGACAAAATTTATGCTGCATCACAACTCCGGTCTGGGGCTAAGGAAGGACTTCTTTTTACAATTGCAATATGGTACGAGTAACTAAGCAACGAGATTATGGAACAAGTAACTAAGCAACGAGATTATGGAACAAGTAACTAAGCAACGAGATTATGGAACGAGTAACTAAGCAACGAGAGCAGAAACTTTTACAAGCAGCACAAGTTCTCACGTCCAGTACTGCAACGTTTGGCTCCAGTCAGAGAACTGTCTGCTCATGAATTATTGTGATACCGGTCGCTGGACGTAAGTTTCGCTGATGGTTGTTGTTGCAGGGGTGCTTTGTGTGTTGCAGGGGTGCTTTGTGTGTTGCAGGGGTGCTTTGTGTGTTGCAGGGGTACTTTGTGTGTTGGAATGTTGAGTAGTAGAATTTTCCACACTCAGCAAGCTAATTTCTCGTATTTGAATCTTTCAGCTTAATTCTGTTCTACCCCTTCTCGGTTGCTGTTCTTAGGGGGGTTACTTGATCCGCTGTTGCGGCCAGTGGCCCCACTATGTGGACAAGTACGTACGGACTGGAACCAATGCTTTGTAATGGACTGCTCATTGAGCTTTCCGGCTGGGCACAAACCGTTCACATGTTCACACAGCGTT
>JGI24158J21664_10014514_pt1 | contig 10329 bp, 6 predicted proteins | sample Ectturendosymbi3_FD_21664 | JGI IMG/M metagenome (IMG submission 21664) | reverse complement strand
TTTTTGTGAAGAAAAACAGAAAGTAGGTCTCTTCGCGTACCACCTTGAAGGTCTTCGCGTACCACTAGTGGTACGCGTACCACAGTTTGAGAACCACTGGTTTAGACAAACGCCTCTCAAAGCACAAAATTACTATATTTTCTAAAAATTTGGGGGGCATAACCCCTTTGTCCACCCTGGCTACGTCTATGTAAGGGAGACAGGTCTGTAGTTCCCAGCATCACTTATGTCCACATCTTATTACATTCCTATGGGATTTTTCCATTCATTAAACACACATAAAACAGGCTACTGAGGTAATCACATACACTCGAGTCAGCATAGAAAATGTGTTCAGCAAAAATGCCATCTTTGACAGCTGCACGATCTACAGTAGTAGTTTTTGCAGTAGAGATTTAATTTTATAACTGTCAGCATAAAAATGTGTTCAGTTTGAAACACATTTGTATCTGGAGGCACTCAGATACACAGAGTGTATTTTACAAAGTTTGAACAACTCCCGCGTAACACAGGCTACGCATAACATGACAGACTCGGCCGATACCCCGTACAGGCTCCAGCGCTGCCATTGGATTGCAGATAAGGATGGTCACTGCAGAATAACAAGCCCGGGGGATTTGGATCCTTAAGTATGCGGATCCAAAACGCCAAATTAAACCGGATAAAAGGTTTCGAATTTTCGTTTCTTGCTCCCTCATTGCACATCACGAGGTGTGTATGGGCTTACTTTTCCCTGGCTCTCTGTTGTGTTTCTGCAGTGTTACCCTATTAGTTGAAGCCTCAAGGGGTTAACTTATTTGTTGCAGGATCACGGTTCAGGCCTAAAAAATAAGGAACCTGACGCTGCCAAGCCAAGGAACTGTAAAGGCTCTCAACACTTTCGGCCCTTAATTACTCTCCATAAGCACTGCAACGTGGCATGCTTTCCTTGATTACATAGAGATATAGAACCAGCTCAACGACATATGTGATGCCAGGGAAATTGGAAACAACCACTTCCGTCCGTGATGTGGGCTTGCATGCCACCATGGTAAAATGTTAGGAAGTTCACATAGCAAGGAAATCCGAACAGTACATTTCTGAAATCACCTTAGAACACACACGTCCGCATTCACCGCAACCCCACAAACATTTAAGGCCTGTGCTGTTTGCGAAGTGCATCCACTTCAAACCAGTAAAAATTTTCATTTAAATACAAGTAAGACTCCCAAATGAGAGTAAGTTTTTTAAGTTTGCCTGAGTGACTTTATTTGGTGAATCTCCAGAAAAATGGTAACAACACTTCCTACGTCTCTCAGGTGAAACTTATTAGAACAAAGCAAACTATTGGATCCAGAGCTCAGTTCAGTTTCAGTACAATCGCTTTACTCTCTTTGGAGTGTCCGCGCCCGGCTACATACGTACTGCCAACCCAATGACAACACGTGTGAACCTTTCCCGAGCATCCATCAAATAACGCACGAGTCCGAACAGGTTGCTAACAGCATATTTCACGCTTTCGGTCCTGACACGACCGGGAATCGATCCAACCTACCAGCTTTCGTGGCGCTCAAGCCACGTTACCACTTAGGAGAAAAAAGTGCGCAATGAAATGTAAAGATTTTATGTAACAGATTTGGTAGGACTGCAGGATGGTCACCTCTCTTCCCGCAAAGACACGTTGGCAGCCTATGAGGAAACTCATAATCCTACAAATATCATAATAAAGATTTTATCAATATACAGTACAAGTTTGGTAGACGAAAAGCGGAAATGCTAAATACAGGGTTCCCACGCATTTTTAAAAATCATTTTCGGTACTATTTCAATACCTTTCCAATACTAATTTAAGAAGTTAAATACGATTACTTCTCTTCTTTTTGGGAATTCTTAATCACGAAACTCAATTGTACACATTGCACAGCAATGCATAAATAATGAAGTGCTTTGCCTTCAATGAAATTCTGCTCGGATACTTCAGATTTCTTTTCCATTTAGAATTTCAACACTTTTTCAATACCTAATGCACATTTTGGCAAATTTCAGTACTTTTTCAATACTTTTAATACCGCGTAGGAACCCTGTAAATAGCCTTATAATGAAAATCACGACCAATGAGCACGATACAAACGACATTTTGCAAATGTTTCGATAACTCCTGTTATCACCATCAGTGCATTGCAAATTGAACTGCAGTGATCACGCTGCATGTTCTTATTGGTCACTCAGGAGAACAATACTTTTCAAAAACACCACCGTCCAGGCATGCATTTTTTCGTGAACACCAGCAATCGAGTCTTCATCGGCAAAAACATTCAGCAGTTGGAAGTTTCGCGAAGAGGCGGAACAAGTCCAACAGTATAAAATAAACGGCGTCACATGACTTGAGTAGCGGACAATCGCGCTGTGTCTACACAGGGAACGGCCATTCCCAAATGTTTAAACCAAACTTTTGTTTACAAATGAAGTACAGGTAAGTATACGCTTCCATGCCCAGTCTTTGCGGGTGGTAGGTGGTGGACAAACTTTTCACCTATTGTGGGGCGAAAAGGTCGTTTTTTGTTAGCGCGACGCTTCTAGTGGCTTCAGAGGTTGATATAAAAGTTCTACCTGGGATACGGTACAAGACTTACTAGCAGTTCTCTTACCGACTTGCAATCCGAAAAACTGTTGATCCAGAAGAGACCGCATCAAACTTTTTTCACACGTGCTTCTCAGATTTGAAAAAAATGAATATGCGCCTCATCTTTTAAATCAAACACGTTTTGCTGTGATTAAGACGTAGTGAGTTGGTGTCTTACTGGTTGCCTGAACAACGATGTCACTAACCTCCGGAGTAGTGAAAGCATATCTATAGCAGTTCCATTTCCGTTAGCTGCATTTCGTCGTTTTATTCCGTGAAGCAATAGCATTTACGATAGGACGCTACTGAAGCGAAAGTTGTGTGAAGAACGGTTAAGTCCCAAGTGCATGTGAACAGCTTGTTCAGATGTGAAGAGCTTTTTCTCTTGCCATTTTCACATAGCTTATAAAAACGTATAATTTCGTCACGAAAACACCTTCGAAAAGATGACCCTCATCGAAGATGCGGTCTTTGTTTAAACAGCTACCGGCATTCGACCCAGAAAAGGGAGGGAAAAACCTAACCTGAATACCAGCTCCAATATCTCATTTCCAAATTGATTCGTCCATCCCAAGAAACTTTGCACCAGATCGTGGTCAGTGAATAACACAAAAAATGTCTCGCACCGTCTAAGGCGTCAAAAATCTTTTTCTATATTTTTACACACGGCTGTTGCCACAAACACTTTTCAAGGTGTAGACTTGCTCCGTAATATGCGTCCCAGCTCACGACCTCAACGGACATTCAGTTGTTAACAGTAGAGAGGTCTCACTCCAGAACTTGGACATAAATTCCCAGTGAACGGCCAAACAGAAAGGCACATGATTGCACAGAAAGAAACAATCGAAGGAACAACAAGTTGTACAGTACCTTGACCCGGCAGTTTATACACTTCACGTATCAAAACCATAAATCACAGCAGTGGACACTCGTTATTATTTTTACCGTGGCAGAGCAGATCTCGCCAAATTTAACTATTCAAGGTTTTTAAATTTTGAGATTGAAAAATACATAAGTGACTGACAGACCAACGGAGTATTTAATTTCTTTATGGGACAAACATATCAAAGCGTTTTAGGACATGCAAGTTCCACGGATCTTTCAACGAAATGGAATAATTTTGTAAACCATAACATATTTTCCAAGCAGTTATTAATTTTTTCCCTTCCCACAACACTTTTGTGACTTGAGGTCAAAAATATACTTATCACGAGGTTTGGCGCTCGTCCATGGTGACTTAACTTTCATTTGATTTTGATCCTTTCTAACCAGATATTCTCCCAACGTGAAATACTCATACTTTACGGGAGAGCAAAGCCACAGTCAACGTTTAGCTTCTTACACAGAAATCATGGACAGCACACCAGTTTTCTTTCGTGTACAAAATTCCGCGTAAGATCAAACGCATGCACCTGAGGTCAAATGTTTAACAACGGGTTGGTCAATTTTGCTGCAGCCAAGTTTTTGAAAAGGGCGATGAATGTCAAAACTGAACACGTTTTAATGTAGATACAGCGTCAACGAATCGACAACACGACTATTAAATAATCTTGCAAGCGCACACTTGTGATCTGTCAAATGAATCACGGAACATCAAACGCTTGTTTCGTGGCAGAGAACGAATCGTCATAAAGAAAATCTCCGTCATAGTTGAACATCACGGGTGCTTCGGGTGACGTGCTAAGCTGCCGGCTTGTTCTTGTTTCTCTTGGCGAACCACTCACTGCTCTTGTCCGCTTCAATAGCTTCGTTTAACAGTTGATCGCCTTTAGGATCGACCTGAGCGACAGAAGATCAAAATTATCTTAATGTGCGCAGCAGCTTTTGAGAATTCGTGCAAGCTTCACTGACGCGCATGCTGCACTAAACTACGCGACCAGCAATTAGTTGCATTTTCGCTGCTGCTTAGTGCAACAAGTAGAGACTTCAGTTTCTAAAAACTTACTCAGAGCATGTTTCCATGAAGATTGTGTGAAGGTCGGTCGGGGCTTCTTGTTTGTTTAACTTTAGTTTTGTTCCTACACCTGTTTCTAAATAGAACATAGGCATCACTTCCATATTTACATTGCAATTTGACAATCTGCGCGTTTGAAGAAGGGTGCAGTTACTGCTTGTTGGAATAAAACCATAAAGATCTTCATACAAGAGAAAAACTTGGAAGAAGCTTCAATATAGCCAGTTTCGGTTACATCGCCATACTGCATCGCAGCATCTGGATCCGGTGTCACGCCACATGCTTCGATGGAATGTTTACGAAAAGGCGCCAAAAATTCTGCCGCCACGAAATTGAAGCCAAATGCTTTCCCAGCCTTGCCTATCGCATGAAAACGAAGTTTTCGGCATTGGTCCTAACTGCTTCGTTAAATGGACGTTTGAAACACAACGCCGCATTATCAAGCCTGTGAAGATTCGCGTTAGCTTGTGCAAAGCATCTTTCTGTTCGGACAGTTCCAACGCGGGGCGTGCGCTCAACAGAGGGACAATTAGATTGTTAAGGGGGCTACTGAAGCCAACTGACAAGTTCTTCATCCACAGCTTATTTAAACTAAGGTATTGGCATTTTACGCTTCCCACGTTTGTGTTAATCCTGCGGCGCAGTTACAATACAGAGTAAATTCCATTGTTTTCGCTTAACTTTGTACCCCTGAAAAAATTGGCGCGCTACGAAATGATGAATGGTATGCATCACTGTTAGTTCTCCTTAAACTAAACAGCCAAGTACATGAAGAATTATGTCATACCACCGCAATTGGCCGTGTACGCAAGAGAAACCACACTCAGCGAAACCACCAACAGCTCCGGATTGTGACAAACGTGGGTAAACTTTTGTTTCACGTCCGCTGGCTTCAAGCGACGGGAAAACGGTAATCTGTCATTGCAGCTGTCAGAAGTTCAAGAAGCAAAACCCAGCATGTTGCAGTAAGCTTTCGCGACACACCTTTTCGGCTTGGCGCAAACTTCCGCTTTCGCAAACAAACATTCGGAGATACGAATGATCTTGTTATGATTGAAGACGGCGTGATCGGCCACTTTTGGGATTTGTCATAGTTCAAAACCAGTCTCTTACCCGGTTTAACCAATTGGATCGAAAGATACAAAGCAGTTAAAGGCACCACAAATCATAGGTGTAGGAGCAGGCAAATTTTGGGGGGGCGAAGGATTTTTGCCCGAATTCTCCCAAACTCGCCCGAAAAAAAAACTCCGAAAAAAGTGACCTCAAAAAAAGACTCTCCATGTCATTTTGGTCGCCATTTATTTCAAATCAAAGCATGTTGGGCGCAATTTTTGCTCGTATTTTCAGGGTGCTCGTGAAGGTTTTTAGAGATTTTGACCGGATTTTGAAGGATTTTAAGGAATTTGCCCGGATTTTCACCACATCAAAATTTTGGGTGTGCGCTTGGATCCCCGCCTCCTACACCAATGCCACAAACGGAAGTCAGCAGGTTGAAGACTTTTGTTAGAAGAGAGTCTACTTTGATTAAGAACCATCATCGTTACTGTTGGTTTTGCGCGTAAACTTGTATTTGTTCTGAAGCGTTTTTGTTGGGTAGATCAACCTGCTGTCATGGGCGTCGGAAGGATTTTTCCAGGGGAGAGCCACTGGGGGATTTTTCCTAAATTTTTCCAGGGGGGGGGCAAAAAGTGGTGAAATTTAATTTTTCCCATTCAAAACCAAGGAAACAACCTTTTTTGCTGCAAATTTCAAAATCCTTCCGACGCCCATGCCTACTGTGCTGATGATCTGCACTGGCTATCAACCTTGAAAAAACATGTTATAGGCGTAGTCAGCTGAAACAGTGTCACGGCCTTGAAGTTATGCTTGATGTGTTTTCAGAAGTCTCACTCTCACATGGCCCGCAGCTGTTCGAGGGTATTTTTTTAAGACGAACGAAATGTGTTAGTAATGCGTTTTGTTACGCCATAATCACTCCCCACTGCACAAATAACAGAAGATCCTGCGCACAAGGTAAATTTGCACACGGAACAATGACTTGCCCACGCATTTCACCTTTGCAAAACCCAGAACTTTATGCATCGATGTAGGGTTTCAGACCGCAAGAGCATTTTAACCACATTTCAAGAGAAAGCTGTTTCAGACGGTACAAAATGCAGAACATTTGGTTTTGATTAGTGTCTTGGTAACCATTTTTTACAGCTTTATTCACATTTAAGGAAAAGTTAGTCTTAGTAAATAAACACCAACTCGCATGTCCACCAGTGCTGGATTAACCATTAGGCAAATAAGGCACGTGCCTTAGGGCCAGTAAAAAATCCAGGCCACGGAAAAGTAAAGTAAGAAAATTGTGATAAGGCCTGGGGATGACAAAAATGTTTTCATGTTATCCAATGTAAATAAATAATTATTGTTATAAATATATTTATCTATTTGCTAATCGTCACGATTAATATTGTTGATTAGAACTTGTTTTATTTCAATCGCATTTGTGCGTCTCACTCAGATGTTGCAAAATCTAGTTGGCCAGTCAGCTGTGGATTGTTGCATTTCCGAACACGGAAGTAGCACTCCGAATTTACTTATCTCTGATGGCTACGAATTGCTCTGGGGAACGCTCTTTTTCGCAACTAAAAAGAATTAAAGATGTCAAACCAGTGGTGTACGAGGTGGGGGTGCAAGCGCACCCCCAAAAAGTTTTGATTTGTTGAAAATCCTGGCCAAATCCCTGAAAATGTTGTCAAAATTCTGAAAATTTGGGCAAAATCCCTGAAAATCCGAACAAAATCCCTAAATATCTAAGCAAAATCCCTGAAAATCTGGGCAAAATGGTGCCCAACGTTGTTTGACTTCAAAAAATGGCACCCAACGTTTGCAGAAAAACAAGTGAAGACCATCTTTTGGGGGGTCACACCACAAAAATGGTCGGCAAAAGTTGCACGACAACATTTTTGGCAAGTTTGGGAAAATTTGGGCAAAAATCCTTTGCACCTCCAAGAATTTGCTTGCTCCTACACCTGCTGTATGTGTCAAACGATCAACAATGGGTCAACAACGTCTTGGTACACTGGCACTTTTGCGTATTGAAAGTAATTTGCTTAAAAAATTGACTTAAAAAAAATAGTTGATGAATTTGCTGTTTCAAAAGCGCGCAAAGTTGTAATCTAGCTGGGCATATGAAGGCTACCTATCAAAATTACTGTTAAAAATATTGGCTGATCTGAAATATTGTGTAATATATTTTCTGTTGCCAGGTCCAACTTTTTTTTTCTTTTGAGCCGGAAATATCCACATTTTCAGGCCACTCATCAAAATATGCCTCAGGGCCAGATGAGCCTTAATCCGGCGCTGACTATGAGGGCGCCGAAAAGTCCTAACAATGTCACAAGTACTTCACTACAGTACATTTGCTTCCGAAAGTCCTCAGGTTCGAACATGGGGGCGACAAATTTGCTTCTTGCCCCGGGCATCATCTAACCTCATACGCCCCTATCAGTATTTCAATACTCCTCTGCGTTGTCCATGTATATGGAGTGAGGAGTTGCATAGTTACAGTAGGTCATAATTCTTTGATCTAATCGAGCACGTTCAATGCATTTTTGTCACATAGCTGCAAGGACGTTACGACGGGGGCAAGGGGGGCGCAATTCCACGGGCGCCGAATCACTTTGGGGGCGCTGAAATACTTTTAGGGGCGCCAAAAAGTCCCAAAATGTCACAAGCACTTTCTTCAATACAGTACATTTGCTTCCGAAAGACCTCAGGTTCGAACATGGGGGCGCCAAACTTGTTTTTTGCCCCGGGCACCATCTATCCTCGTTACGCCCCTATCAGTCAGGAGATTAGTTCCGCCAAGAAACGCATCCACTCTCTTTTATGTTGCAAAACTACGATGCAGACAAACGGCGGACTCACGAACTGCACTGGCAACAGCGTTGAATCTGGTTTCTCATTTTCAATTAGGAGGCTTGTAAAATCTTGAGTCACTTACAAGTTTTCCATATTGCATTCTTATTTTTACTGCTGCCTTTCCTTTTCCTTTCAAGGGGGTCATCAGGCATTAAAGAAATAAACTTGTTAACAAACAGACCAATTGTGTACAGCCCAGCGGCAAGCCGAGAACTTTGTTAAGCGACTGCGTTTGTGAAGGCTGGGCAGTTCTCACAAAATTACGTAAGATAGATCACGTAAGATGACTCTGTCTGAACAAGTCTTTAGCCAAGCAGGCGAATTGTACAGCGAGAAACACGCCAATCTTGGCGTACGAATCAATGAGTTTATGAGAATGAATCCACATTTGGGTATGAATCGAACTTGAATTAAAGTTGCTTTGATTCGAGTAAATTTAATTCGAATTTTAGTTCAATTTCTGATTTTCGAAATTCCGCTAATTTTAATTCTAATCTAATTTCTGACAGCTGAGCTAACTCTAATTTTAATTCTAATCTAATTTAGAAAAGTTAAAAAAATTCTAGTTGTCTAAGTGTGTTGTGAAGTTATGCCTCTGCGCAGTTTCGCAATGTTTAAGTTAGTAATGACTCGTCTTATAGGAAGGAGTTGCGCGGGGCTCCAAAAGCGTGGGGTTCTAGGCCATTGCCCATGCGTAAATCCGTTACTGGTCGTGTTAACGGGACTGGGGTGGTCGCGTCACACTTGCATTCCTATAGGTTTCATGTATTATCGCGATCATTTCGCTTCTACAATTATTTCCTTGATTGAAAGTTGTCTTTGTCTTACGTGCTGCCATAGCCTGTCATTACTGCATTATAAAATCACACAACGGAAAAAGTCGACATCGGCAGTACAAATTCCAGAAGAGCTTACAGTACGAGTTCGTTGTCACATTCGCACTATTTAATTATCAGCACTCATGCCTCCATCCAAGGGCGCAACCAGCTCTTCATTTCGGGGGGGCAATTTTCATGAATTTTCACTCGATGACGTCATCGTGCTTATTCAACCGTGGTAGAACTTTTTCGCAAACGGTCACAGATATGTGCTTTGCGCAACATTTCCGAAAATGAGAACTTATTAGTTTTAATCAGGCCCGTAACTAGGGGGGCGAAACACGCACTAAAATTTTTTTCTCCCCGTTGGAAAAATGTGTTGGACATAGTTTGAAACTATTGGACATAGTTTCAAACTTTGGGCCCCTTCAAGAAAGCTCTTCACCCCCTCTGGTGTCTTAAGCTGGTTACGAGCCTGCTTTTAATCAAGAAGCAGACCGAAAGATCAAGACAGAGTCAAAATTAGTAGCCTAATACAAACACTTGGTTCCATATTCAATTAGTGCAGTCATGGCTCTATTGTGTCAGGTGTACAGGCCAGAGATGATCGGATAGTGGATTTTTACCATCCGATCCTATCCTGTTTTTGAAAAATGATATCAGTATCCGATCCAAATCCTGTTTTGGTTGAAATCACACTATCCATATCCAAAAACTATCCGAAAGTGTATTGCGATGCACAACATATATTTTTCTGCTGTGTCTATTTTGCCTCATGAGGCAAAATAGCTGCTGGAGCTATTTTGCTTTTAGCTAAACATGATTGGTTGAAGTAGTCACACAACAAGTTTCGAACGCATGTCCTGCTTAGTTGACCATGACATCTGTAAAAGCTCAGTCCCATGCATGGATGATGATTTTCATGGTTTCAGGGTTGACAAACAGTAAGCAGCTTCTTGTTTGCATTAAGTGAACTGTAAGCTAAACCCTAACTCCAAACATTGAACCCCTAAACCTAAAACTTGACCCTAAACCTTGACCATAAA
>JGI24158J21664_10014513_pt1 | contig 10329 bp, 10 predicted proteins | sample Ectturendosymbi3_FD_21664 | JGI IMG/M metagenome (IMG submission 21664) | reverse complement strand
TTAAAGGGTTGTTGTAATTTATTGCAACATTCCATATCTAAACTATTTTCCGTGAACTTGAGTACTCGTCGTTGGCTTGTTGCTGCTTTATTATTATCAATTTAGATCTCTTGTGTTGCACGTCTTTTGCGTCACACTGTAATTTCTTGCGTCACAGAGTCTTTTGGTCTCTCAAAATAAAACATGTATAGTTTTTTGAAGGCTATTTTAGTGTTGATGAAACTGTTAAGTCTATCCCAATTCTATGCTCCAAAATTTAGATCTTGCCTGCATTAATCCACACATTTTGTTCACGCTGAGTGTAAACGACAAAGTGGCTGGAAGAGAATTCATCATGAACATGCCTACTGAACGAAAGCAACACATGGAGTGAAAGTTGCCTTCCTTCTGCCGCACATATCTTGTCATTTGTTGCGGCTAGAAGTTGGAAAAGTACACGCAAACCGAAACAATGCTGGATTGCAAGCAACTGTTTACAAAACAAAACAAACAGGTCGTGTCACAAGGTTGCAAAATGGTTTGCGGTATGTGGACAGCTGAAACAAAGTCTACGCTAGCTATGGATCTAAAGACCAACAAGAGGCTGGAAAGAGAAAGAAATTGGTGTGATTTCATTCTGTTTCGTGATTTTTGTTCCTGGTTGAGCTAACTAGTCTCCACAAAGCTGAGAGGTTGGGATACATCATCAAAATTTTTTTTTAATGGAAATCGATTTCCCATGACAAAAAATGTTGGTGGGTTCAAACCTGTTATCAATATGGAGACTAGTTACTTGAATAAAGATGTCTTCAAGTTCCAATCATCGCAAAAAAAACAGAAAGCAGAGCCCAGTGGGCTGATTCCTTTAAAGGTTAAGGCAGGCTTGGAGCTTTTAATTGTTTGTTTCTTGCTGTTATAATTTGCAGTCGAAAGAACAGCCACTAGCAAATACGCCAGTGACGAAATGTGTGCGGGTTTTGTGATAAAGGCACTTACTTAGGAATCAAAGTTATTTAACACATGATCATTTTTTCTTCAATTTTTCCGGTAATTTGCGATCAAAATCATTCAATACGCTACTTAGCAGTTTTCGGAGTTGACATTATCACCATAATTTGGCGTCTGTGATATTTGCTGGATACTCATACTGCAGAGCTTGGTAACATCTTAAACAGCGAAACCTACTTTGTACCTTGAAGCAGTGAGTAAACAACATCCATCTTCCTGCATGAATATCGCTGCATCTTTGCAGTTATGAAAAACTTATTTTGAGTAATTTCGTTTCTAAGTTTTCAACTGAATGTAGGCTAACTTGGCAGAAAGTGAAATTTCATGTGGAACACTGCTACGCAGAATACTGTACACTTGCCATTAAGTTCTTACCTCTTGCACAATCGTACAAAAAACGTTAATGGAAACGAGGTTAAGATCGAAGCCTTCAAAAATTTTGCATAATGTATCCTCTCTTTTCTCAGGATTATGTTTCGCCCAGATGGTTGCCACAAAGCAGATCTGTTCCTCAGGATCATCCAGCTGAATGAATGATGAAACCTTTAGCTTGTTATTTCATAACCATTAAACAAATTTTGTTCTCTTACAATAATAACAACAAATACAATCAACACTATGGAAAAAAAATGGAATATGCTGTTAACAAGTTCTTCAATCCAGGGCTGGGGAGCCTTCGTAAAAATGACACAGCTCCTGCTGCGGCTCCGGATCTCTTCTTTTCATGAACATGGCTCCGGCTCCAGCCCAGTAGCTTTTGGTTTAAATGAGTACAGCTCTGGCTCCAACTTCGGCTTCTGTTCGTTTTCACACATTAATATTTTCAATTGTTTTGGTCCACCTCAAGTTGAACGGAATATGAATTCCATCAAGTACACAAAACTAAGATAATATACCATACCAAACTTTTGAGTAATTTAATTTGGCAGTTTTTTACATGCAGCACTCTTACTGTTGCAAGCTCTCAGGTGGCGTTACGTTGAATGTGTGGTTCACCACGAACGGGATGAGCGCGAAGAACAATAATATATATATGTGGCGCGAACAAGCAATAAGAGAGTGACCGCGGCGTGTGAACTCTATTGTTGCTTGCTGCCACGGTGTGAAGCTTTGCGCACATGCCGCTCGGGATTTCCGATCGCAACATTACCATGAGGAAATCAGCGAAAAAACAACAATCAAAGATTCAGACGATTCGGAGAATAGTTACTAGCAGAAACGTAAGTCAAGGTAAGGGTAAACAATTTCTGGAACAGCAGTCGCTGGTTTTGCCGTCAATGCCTGAGGACCTTTTTTTATTTCTTACAACCAGAATCAAGAAAGTAGCTGTTTGGAAAAATACATTAATGTCCGATTTAAACACAGACTAGTCCAAACTGACCAGGTGTTTTGCACTCGTTTCATGTTTGCCTGTTACAGTCTTGGCGCCTCCAGCCAACAGCACTGCCCGGATAAACCATGCAAAGAGCGATAAACACATAGTCGATTACCTCTCTCATGTATTCTTTCAAACATTCATATGTTTGCATTTACACAAACGACCAGATGTGTTTAAAACCCTTTTTTCAAAGAAATATTACGACGTCTAGCAAGAAATTCACCTTTGACGCATTTAAATTAGCTAAAAATCTCTAATTTCTCATCTTTGGCACTCTATTAAGCAGTGATTACTCACAAAGTAAAGCACAATTTAACCTGCAAAACTTAGGAGAAAGTAAGACTGGTTACCGTGCGCAAAACATATAATTTTTTTCCGCAGATGAAAATTGCAAGAAAAGTATACATTTTTTACATTGCTTTTTTATACCCTCTGATAATGTTCTGCTATGCAAAGCAATGCTATTTCGCTACCAACTAGTTATAATTTTCATGTTACGCTACCGCTTGTAAACGTTTCCTGGTGAACTTTGCCAGTAATACAGTAAACCTTGCTAGGAAGTCTAACGGTGTCTAATGAAAATTCCTACTTTGCAGTGGGCCTACAATTTCGTTAGAGAGCCGCACTAAAAACAGTTACCACAAGACAATTTACACGTTTTCATTTATTGCACTAACGAAGTCTGTTACACAAAATATTAGAGGTGTTACTGAAAGACTGCTAAGTGCCCCACAAAGGACACTTGAGAGCTGCATCCGGCTCTTAGAACAGTGTTTGAGAACCATTGTTCAACAAGTAACACCACGCCTGGCTGCTGCGACGTCACAGCCTTAGCGATTATTAAACAAAAGAAACGTCAAGGTTTGCAGATCCATTCTCGCAGCCTGGTGTCGTAACTCGTAACAACCGCGTTGAATGTGTTATAAGGAGCGCAGTTTTAGGTGAAGTAAGTCTAGTTGGCAGAACCGTTGGTATCTAGGAAGGGACGCGAAGCCGGAGCTACCTCTCAAATGGCCACAGCTCCGGCTCCGGTCCTAAATTTTAAACTGAGCCCCGGCTCCGGCGCCTGATTTTTTATTTGAGCTCCGGATACGGCTGCATGCAAAATGCTCAGTACCCGCGCTCCGGCCACGGGCACCGCGGCCCTGCTTAAATTGGTAGATTAACGACAATTCAGAGAGATAGAAAATCATTATATACCGCGAAACATATGCCTTTTGTTTTTGTTATCAACATGATCTGTGCCGTCATTGACGAAAGTGAGCTCGACATTTCTATAAGTGATCGAGGTATTTTTTGGAAGATTTTTCAAAAGCACCTCAGCCCCATAAGATACCATGCCTTTCCGATTGTACAGTAGCATTTGTCATGACATAAATCCCAGCCATTCTATATGACAAGGGTGGCCAACCCGCGACTCGGAAGCCCCATACGGCTGCTTGCCTGATTTCAGGTGGCTCTTATGTAATTACCAGAAGTCCCACCGAATAACATGCATTACAATAAAAGACTTGTAAAGTTTTTCATTGTTATGTTGGTGTGTTACATTTACATCTCGCTGAGAAAAGTGGATGTGAGTGAGGAACAGATTGGGTGATGTTCGTGTGTGCCCATGTGTACGATGTGGCTTTTTGCGGAGCACAGCAAAAAATGTTGCTTTTGGTCCCGGACTGATTTGCCACTCCTGCTGTATGTCAATCTAACGATGCAGCAAATTTGATTGTGACGTAAAACGTGAAGTGAAGCACCAAAATCTTGTTATTGAGAACAAACACACATGCTTTAGTTTAACTATGAGCAGGCATCTCTTAAGGTTTCAGTGTCGGAGGTAAAATTATACGACACTCACTTTTCAAAAATATCCGACTCCGACACTCCAAAATTTCTGACTACAACTCCTAAACATATAGGGAATAAAATCTGGCTGTTAAAATCAATGGAAATCGTGGTGCACAGCAAGAAATCTCTGATTCAACAAAAAATTCAAAATTGTACCATTTCAACAGGTATTCCCAATTTAGGAGTGTGATGTAAAAAATGCTCAAAGTGGACTTCCGGAGTCGGACGAAAAGACCCACTCCGACTCCCAGTGTTGTCAGGAATCCGACGCCGACTCCACCCAAAATCTCCGACGCCTTACGACTCCGACTCCGCAACCCGGCTTAAACCTATTGTTAATTGCTTATTTCGTTACTGGCATACCGCATTTATTTTTGCCAAATCTAGCATTATGTGTCGTATCCATCTCACGTATGCTGAGAAAAAACAGTTTTGTCTTTTTCAACTTGTTTTATAATCGTTAAGCGCTGACACTGCTTGCCACCATAAGGCTTTCAAAAAAATTTTTGTTTCACGTGTCAATATTGTGGAACTTTCTAAAAAATGCAGGTGAGATTCCTGTCTACATCTAACTCCTGTTTTCCTTTTTGACGTTTCCAAAGTCCACACACTTGCATTCAGCACTTTGCAATATTTTTGGTTGTACTAATACTAACCACTTTAATAGCGTTTTTCTTGCAGCACCTCATGAGAGTGTTTGCTCGAAAGTCTTGGTTCCACCCCAAAAATTAATTGAAATTTCTGCCAAAAAAATTGGACCTCATGTACTTCTGTGGGGGAACTCGAAAACTTTAACCTGTGCCTGCTGTCACCAAGATAGAGATGATAAACAATACTTATACTTCAAAGCTGTGACCCAGTCTGAATTTCTCAAGCCACAACAAAAACATTGTGTGAGGTCCTGATGACTCCTTTACCGTTCGAAGAATGAATCGTATAATGGAGTGATAACCTGCTTTGCAAGCAAACTGTGCAAAAACTATTGTCATCAGAATTAAAATCTAGATGAAAACACGTTTTTACACCAAGAACAAACCAAATGTTTAACTTCTTCCATTAAATCAAAAAAATCTTCATTTTCCATCAGTTTCATTTCATTCGCAGTTGCGACGCTCATCACGTTTGACACAAAAACAGTCAAGCATTTTTCTGCAAGATCTTTGAAACCATATCTTGAAGCAAAGATCCACATATTAATGCAATTTTCCTCATTCAGACTTTTCTCTAAGAAGTCTGCACCAAATTCCATTATTCCTGTAACAGGACAAAAGTCGTTAAATCAGATTTATATTTTGAGATAACCTAAATAAGCATTAAACCATGTTCTTTGATACAGGATGGGTGTCGAGAATATTGATCTCTACCTCAATATTAATCGCATGACAACTGATACGTCACTTTGCAAAATAAAGACTAACCAAAGGCTACATTTCAACCTCAGAAAAGCAAAAGTAGCTTTAATGATTGAATACGTTCCAAAAATGCATAAAAAACAGTTTCACTAACTTTTGGAAGAATGTGAATTCCTTGACATCGAAATGTTTTTAACGTGGTATTGTTTCAAAGTGTGCGATCATTTAAGAAATTTGATTTTCGGACATGCTTTGGTTTGTTGCAAAAACTGATGTCGAAATTTCTACAATGCTCAATTTAATTTTGACAGAATTTAACAAATAACATTTTTTAATCTGCGTTAAAAGCATCTCCTGGTTATCTATTCGAAGTAAACAAGCTACCTTACGTTTAATGCATAAGTAGTCTGCCGTTGCTATCAAGTCGAATGCGTTGTCGTGGTTGATTGACAGTTGTCCAGTATAGATGAAATCAATGATGCATTTCATGACGTCAGCACGAGTTTCATGAAGAGTAACTACATTTTTGTATTTTTCCTGCATCTGAAGTAATTTTGAACTTTTGGTTATGAAAAACTCAGCATGATTAAAAAGGTTTGCAAAATTGTTTCTCAGATGATATTCTAACAATATGTCTCCGCAAAGGCAACACGGTCGAATCAATGAACAAATTGCTTTAGCAGGAAATTGTCTCCAGGAATTTAACGCATCTTCAGTCCTGAAAATTTCAGACAAGACTTAAGAGTGAAATGGTGAATTGATTTCACTGCGTCATTCTTGTGAAGACGTATTTTTGGCATGTCGACATGTGCAAAATCTAATAATTCGACAATTATGAAAGCAGCGCATGGCAGGCAAGTTCCTGAAAAGTTCAAGCAAGCTTGCTAGCTTAGTGCCTTCATTTGCACAGATGCTATTCTTAAAAATTTTGCAACCTACATGATGGCGAGAAAACCTTTGATATGTTATTTTGGTTGAGGTTAGTATCAGGTGAAGGTTAAACAACAGTCTTTAGAAATTGACCAAAGCGTTATAACCGTCTCTTCCCTTTTGAAAGAGGGTTAACACAGAGTGTACCTTTCCTTTTACAAATGAAGTGATGACTGGAGGTATGGAAAAGTAGTAAATGAAACACCAGGCGCTTTTTCAGTGTTTTACGCTTTGCAGCAACGTTTTTTGTGTTGCTACCTACCTCCACGCCAATTGCCACAGCAAACATTTGTGCGAACGTCACATAAATGCTCAAACCCATTTGCCCATGACATTCAAGCGCATTGCCAAAGAGTGTCTGGGGTTTGGGGGCATTGAGGCTTGCTCCAATTTATCAGGACGTTTGTCCACCATGCAAGCATTTTGATGTGTTAGCCATGCAATGAACGCGCTACATATTCGGGGAGGACAATTGGAAGAGAATAAACTCCTTCTTATTCGAGAAACTTGAAAATAAAATGTAGCTAGCGACCTTGTCTAAATCTGGTAGATTGAAACCAGAACACCTCCTCTCTCAAAGGAAGAGAGCACAAGCGTTTCGATGAAACCTAACTATATCCTCGAAATATTTTTGACTTCCTATCGACAAAGCCTCCTTGCGCTATTGCCAAGGAATGTAGGTAATGGTGCTGTGCAATATATATTTAATTAAACAATTTCCAATCATTTTAAGACAACAATGTCTGTTAGGTTTTGGCAAGATTTTCGCAAGTCTTACTCTGGCATGGTAAACAGATGAATCCGTCACTCTGTGAAGAATGGTGTGAATGTAAAAACTGAAGTGCTCTTTGCCGATATGCGTACCAACATGACCTCACAATGCCCAAGTGCGTGCAGGAATTTAAACCTGTTTTACGAACGTTAAAAGCTAACAAAAGCACAATATTTTGATCGGCTTCAGGGAACATGCTCTTCAAACTTAGAACGTGCAGGAGTGATTAGTTGTCATGTTGATGCGTTGTTTATAACTGTGATGAAACAGCGCATTTGCTATGCCAAACACCAAGATCCAACACAGAGCTATCGAAATATCCACTTGGTTCAAAGATTCTTTCCTTGATTGATTTTAACTTTGTTGCTGCTCAACTCTTACTACCAGTGTTTCACATTCGTGTTAAAAGAGGTGCGAAACTGAGAAAAAGTGACCAACACACTGGTTGAAAATACGTCTTGAAAAACCAAAGCGCTCACGAACGTGCAGAGCAACTGGTTCTTACAGATTGAGGAGGGAAATCTTGTAGGGAAAATATGTAAAAAAGATCTTCTCAAACTGCAGTTTGTCCTTGTTTTGAGAATTTTCCAAAATGCACAAAGGTTGCGCCAGAGGAGTGGTTGCTGTTCAAAGCAGCTGTCACCCATTTAACTTTTTAAGGACATGTACAAATAAAGCGAGTCGTGGCGACTGATGGACTAACTGCTAAATGTCTTACGTAACCAAAGAAAATAGGGCCTGGCGTCATAGAAATGCCAAACCGCTTTTGCATTTGCAATATGCCGAAGTGTGAAACTTTCAATGTAAGTGGTAAGAGGTTCTGAAATACTATTTAGCTCTTGCACGAGCAGTCCACACTGAAGTGTTCCACACGTTCTTTACAATTTCACTCAATGTTCCAGAATTGAAATGCTTGTAGCCATCACTGTGGCGGCTCATATGGCGGTAGGCACTGCGGAATTGCAGCTCCCACTATTTTCACGCTATAATTCTGTTTTGGTTCAGTTTATTCTTTTACTTTGATATTTAGTCGTGCATGCACAAGAGATGTTGACAATGTATCCACCTAGGACAAGATTTATTGGACAAAGCTAATTATTAAACATTTATATGTTTTTTTTCTATGGAAAGCACTGCAAATGACGAAAACTTGGAGCTGTGATCACTTGCAGCGCCTGTGTCGCCATGTAAAAGCATACGTCGGAAGCACTGTAGCCTGTCACTCAAACACAGCCAAACTAGAGCTATGAACCTGGAGCTGTGGTTTTCGCAGCGCCGGGCTGGCAATTGACCGGCAGCAGAATCATTGTGTTCATCGTAATCCTGGTGAGAAGCAACGTAATGAAATTGTAGACACTTCTAAAGCAAGGGTTCCTAACCTTTTTCTGACCGTGACTATGTACCACTCCAGCATTTCGACAGATGAGCATGTACCCTTAAAATTTCTTGTGACAAAAAGGCTGAGTAAAATAGAAAAATCCAAAGAATTTTTCATTTGTTGTCTCAAAGTTATATGTATAAATATTTGAACAAAAATAATATCTAAATATATTTTTCTCTCCTACAGCTAACCTTAAATTTGCCTTCAGATAGGCAAATGTACCCCTAGGTGTACATGTAGGCCATGTTGAGAATCCCTGCTCCCAACCTTTACAAAGCACTGTGATACGAAAAACTGTGTATTTGTTGTGCATCTGCTTATAGCATCGTTTGTCTTACATTCCGTGAAGACTTCGTCCATTTTAATTTGGGTTATACTCCTCTACGAAAACAACGCGGCATGCCTAAATAAGAGAATAATGCCACTAGCCAAAACAAGTTTCTCACCCGTTTTCCATATGTTACATGTGAGGTCGTTTTTTTGTCCGGTTTCAAATATATTTTGGTTTGTCACTTAATGCTATAGTGACAAAAGCAACATTTTATAGTTTTGCTGCATGAATCTTAAAACATATTTCAAGAAAGTTGAAAACAGTTCTGAAAGGATTAGAGAATGCTATGACAATATACGACTTCCTGTTTTTCTAAGAACAACAGGTTTCTCACAACTTTGTAGACACCAGCACGTTTCCCAGAATAATATTTGAGCTTGTTACCTCCACTGTGAACACTCTGTCAAAGTAATCAGAGTAAAGTGCGAACACTGATTTGTGGATCTTGAACTCTTCACCTTCTGCTGTGATCACGGCATCGCAATGCTTCTCATCTCTGTTCTCATCTCTGCAAAATTGTGGTTTTGTTATTTAATTACATTAACGAATCAACGAAAGCAGTCGTACAGACTTAAAAAAAATTTTTACGTTGAGCTCAAGTAATCACCCTTCCTGTGGGATGATTATGCCTTAATTTCTTTCATTGAGTGTGAAGGACTAGTTTCTTGGTGACAGTTGTGTGAAATGTGAAAAAACAGAACACTAATTTTTGCTTTTGAAACGCCAGCAAAGATTTATAAAACCCTTAATATTGCGAGACGATACATCACCTCAAGAATCCACAATTCTTTACTCAGGATAGCACTATTGTTTTTTAAGGGCTCACATCACAAGCGTGGATTGATGCAGTGGGCAACAATCTGTGCAACCCTACCTTTCTTTGCAAGCTATATTCATCATTTACAATTAGTATTTTGCAACAAAAAATAGTCGAAGAGCAAAAAAGGTTACGGACTTTTTCGACAAGAGGACGCATCTCACTTGTTTTCACGGAGCGACACCATTCTTTCCAAAATAACTCTTTTCCACAATTACTAACATTCCATGACTACCTTACTCATTCTATATTGCTTTGCAGGTGGGGCACGTCAGGTAGGGGGCCAGAATGAGAGCCGTATGTCATGCATTGGTCAACCCCTCTATGACCCATAACGAATACTCTCTAAATTAAGCTCTTACATTCTTCGCTACGTTTTCAATGTCCCAGGAAAAATCGACAAGGTACGTTCTACTGGTTGTAACCATGGGAAAGTGCCCAGAGGTCGACCAAGGCCTGGCATGATTAGATCATGATCTTACTTGGTCGCGTTTTAGTGTGGAGCCAACAGAACTATCTTCAATTGTTGAAAACATTGAGAT
>JGI24158J21664_10014512_pt1 | contig 10330 bp, 4 predicted proteins | sample Ectturendosymbi3_FD_21664 | JGI IMG/M metagenome (IMG submission 21664) | reverse complement strand
TGATACTGTAAATCAAGAGGAAACGTTATTTTTCTGGTATTATTACCAAGTATCCTCGAATGTAAAAGAAGAGCTTGCATATGGTTGGAGTTGTGCTTGAATATCTGTAATATACGTTTTCAGCTTGGGCGTAGTAGTAATATTTTCCGTGATTCCCGTTGGCGGTGTAGGTTGCAGAATAAAAACCCCAATCTACCGATGACTCCACCTGCAATTGCACGCAAGCTTTGACATAGGTTACAATTTTTTAAACGTTTACAATTTTTTAACAAAAAAATGTATGGAAAAAAGCAAAGTATGTCAACCTTTTATAACTGACTTTGTATATGATCTTCGAGTAAAATCGATTTGGAAAAAGCATGGATGAGCCTCATAAAACAAAAGGTTTTAACAAATTTTCTAATTTGGCAGTTTCATAGGGGCCCAAATATTTTCAAGATTCCGCCAACATTTTTCGAGTAGGTTCCAAACTTTTTCTGCGCCAGTCCCCAAATGAAACTCTAAATTTGCAAAGAAAAGATATATATTGAGGTTTAGTTTGACTCCACGGGAAATTGACATGCATTGCAGGCTTAAAAACATTTGCATGCAATTTGAAAAAGGTTCTAAAACCGAATTAAAAAGAACTAATGTTCACTTGCACAGAGATTATGGTTAAAAATGCGTCAAGAACAACATTTGATTTTTAAATCTGCGCAAATGCCGATTACGAGAACAAGGGTAATTGGAGTCACGTTTATCTCCAAACCGGTGAAATCCATTGAACGAAGGATTACGTCGAGTCTTGAAATTCGAATATCAGCTGCAATTCACAAATCTGGATACACATCTGCATGAGTTTGAAATTATATAACAGCAGTTTAAAAATTAGTTTGAAGATTTTGCTTGCTAAAATGATGTTTTTAATTTCATCAAAGTCGATTTATGTTTTTTGATTTGAAACTGAAACCCGTTGCATGTAAAAATGAGTTTAGCACATGTTCATATTTCCATCATATTTGGCGAGCATTAACATTTTATAAAGGCATCGCTAGATGTGGTGATAAAAAATGTCGTTAGTTTAAGTTTAAATCGTCTCGTAAAAGGTGCATCATTTTAGGTTTCCATGAAACAAAGGCTGATGGGTTTGCAACAACTTCAGTATGGTTCTAGACTGTTTACTTCAGTGTGTTTAATTTTACGCTTTATGCAGTTTGACACAAAACAAGAAAATGTATGTTTTTAGTGTGAAGTTATATGCTAGATGTCGCAAAAGCGATATCTCGAAAAGAACTTATTAAAAATTGAAAACTTAATTTCCTCTCAATCTTTAATTGAGAAAAGATACAGCCAATCTAATCAAAACGTGTTTAAAGAAAATCGATTTCGTGTTAGTCACGCATTTTCAATCCTGCAAATTGCAAGCAAAGGCTTATAGGTAAAACGATAAAAAGCTAAAGCAAGATTTTGAGAAATTATGCGCACTGCAATTTGAAACACACTCTATTTCCATTAGAAAAACGCCCTACGATAAATGCTGTTATCTCCGAGATCAAAGCTTGTCTAGCGCCAAATGTTGAGCGGCTTAATTTTGCCAGTGGCTTTGGATGCGTCATACACGTAACGGAAACTGTTTCAATTCACCACGGTTTGGCTGTAAATCACAAATTCTGGTAATTCATCATTTAAAGAGTTTTTCTTTTTCAACGAGTTTTCAAAGTTTTTTTTCTTGCTTCTGTACATTCCCACATTTTAAAAAGAGTGACCAGAAAGACTGGTTTTCTCGAAGTGCCAGCAACCAAACACGATAATCATCCTGTTCAAGCTGTCGTATATTGCTGATGCCAACCATTTTCATCTTTGTCGTTTTTTTACGGCCTTACGCTGATTGTTGTATATTAATAGAAAATTGGCTTTATTGTTAGTTATTTCAGCTACATGCATATGCCATGCGCTGTGTACCTGCATATCCAGATGATTTTTAAAAAGACATTATAGGTATTGCCTCGCTTATAAAGAAAGAGAAGGAACTTCCAGGAATGACGTAATTTGCTTTTCAATTAAATGTGAGTAACTGCTGTTTCAACTTCTTTAACGGCAAAACAACACCTCCATACACGTATGGAACGATGGACGCAGTCTACCGGAACCTGACATCGCATCGTGCAAACTATGGTACCTTCCGGTTCCCTGACCTCAACAAACCACTGATTTAAGGTGTAAAGTTTTGCGAATGGAGAAGGTTATTGGAAGCACGACTTTCGCTGCTATAAGCGCTTTGCGCAAAGTTTCAATTTCTTTGATGAAATGTCAGCCTTGATTCATGTTTGTGCTTTTATAGACTCGCTGGATGAAACCGGACTAGATTTTTCTTTACGTTTCTCAAAGACCTTTCAGTAGAAGTGCTTTTGCTACATGTTTGTCAAAGAAAGATATAACGTTAGGGAAGTATTTACAGAAAACGTGTTCGTTTTCCCCATCATTTAAAATAACGATTAAAATATATAATGCTTTTTTATAATGCAAAAGCATATCTCCATCAACTGGATTTGACACTGAGAAATCAGTAAAAGATATCTACTTAAGTCAACTGAAACAAACTCCAAATTTGCTTTATACAAAATGCATGGACTTTCCTTACTTTGATACGCAGGCTCTTTAGGTATTTTTCTCTGTTTGATACTGTTGCCAAGGTGATGAATGGATAAATAGCAGCACTTGTTAATTGGTAGGAAAACGAATTCCTGTGAAAGGGCTCAAAGTTAAGAACCAAACGTCCACATGTGCTGCATGCCACAAAACGAAACTTCAGAAACTTACGTGTAAGTTCGGCCATAGGTTATTTGCTGGTATGGTTCGTCATTTACACTGAAATACACCTGCGAAAAAGACGAGAGTTGGCAAAAGTGAGGTGCAGTTCTGGTCGCACTCTTGTTTTGCGTTTCACATGACATCTGTTTCTGTCGCGCGCTTCACCGACGTAAATGTTAGGCAGATTTCGCTGTTGCACGCATTTGTTACAAGTGTTAAAACTTATGATTTAACGTGCGACAGAGTATTCACGTTTATCCGTGATCATCAGGCAATAATGTTTTGATTAGATTTTGTGTCGGCTCACAAAATCTAACACAAAATTAGATGTTTTGTTTTAGCCCAAACCGATCTTTCTTTGAACACAGAAGGAAAACACACAATATTTTCTGTCTGATTACCAAAAGTAATGACAGAGTTTGAAGTTGTTTGCACACGTATTACTGTGCTACTATGGAAACAATTATATACGTTTAAGAATTTTTCAGAGTTATTTTGATGTGGCGATGTTTTTTCTGCAACATTTCATCCATATTTACCACCACAATTTTGTAGTTTTCTAAGACTAGGCAATGAGGAATTTATATATGCTTGAAAGAGACTGTATAAAGCACGAGACAAATACTTGTGACCCAAAATTGAGGCAATCCGTATTAAAGGGCTTGTGTGTGTAATTTGTGGAAATGACGTTTTCTGAAAAAATTTTATATTTTGTAATATCTGTCTATACCTACCTTACCCGTTTTAGCCGTATTTCTGATTTCAAACGTTTTGAACCAAAACTTAGAAAAAATCAAAGTCTGTAATTTTTGAGGTTTTGACAATGTACCACAAGGGCGGAGGAGCTGAATCTGCTTGCAAAGTACTTTACTACGAAGTCTGTTACGTGTCAATTACACATTTTCAATCCTGTAAAGTGCAAGCAAAAGCTTGTAGGTCACATGATGAAGCATTGAAGCAAGAGTTAACTAATCATGCCAACTGCAGTTCGAAACACAAGCTAAAACTTATCTTCCAGCATAAAAAGCTTGTAACCTGTAGCAAATTGTAGAGAAAAACATGCGAACTGTACTTTTCAAATACACGCACTATGAGCATTTCGCTGTTGTCACAGACGAGACTAGGGCCAACTGCCAGAGGTCTGGTTTGAAAGCACTTGGTTTGGATAAATCACATCACAAAGCACTGTTCAGTCGCACGCACGTGGTCTGCACAACTATTGATTTCTAACCGACGAAAATGGGCTGTATGTTACAAATTTTGCTTCTTGCTTCAGTAAATTTGTTTCTCGAAAGCGCAGTCAGCAGTGATTTCCTCTCCGTGTCGTCCAGAAGAGAAGCAGGGTATTCGAAGAATCTACCTGCCATGCTGTGCTTTTACAAGCCAGCGAGAATTATGACTGCACTTATCGACAATTCAGTGACAATACACCGCAAAGGCGAATCACCTGAATCGGTTGGCAGTGTTTTTTGAGGTCTTATTAATATATTAATGACACCTGACTTTCTTACGGAATTTTTTGAGGTGTATCCAGGGATATCTAGAAACTCCGGGATAGGAAATTCCGCCATCTTTTTTTTCTCAGGTGGACCATCGGAGGGTGACTGCTGCAGTTTGAGTTTCGGGTAGGTCAAGGCACTAGGTAGATGCGCGCAGTTTCGGTTTGAATTTCGTTGCAACTTACTTTTAGCAGAGAAGTTATGTTGATGTAGGAAAAATGTGCTTAGTAAAGTAGTTGTATTGTGTTTTTCTGCATTTCTGTTAGATGATATCAATTGTGCTTAAACAGCTGCAATTTGAGTTTAGGGAAGGTCTAGCTCTAGGCGGAGGCGCGCAATTTCGGTTTGAATCTCAGTGGAACCTACTTTTAGCAGAGAAGTTATGTTTCGGAAAAATGTGCTTAGTGAAGTAGTTACGCTGTATTTTATTCTTTGTACATGTTAGATAACATGAAGTGTGGTTGTAAGTTTGGGTAGATTAGGCAGGGATATTGATTTTGTATAGTCTTGCCTTAGACCGCATTCTCACTTGAAATCATTACTACAAGTTACAAATGCAGCTTATGTGTGACAACTCACATCACTAGAAGGATTGGACAGAGAATGCAAATACCCAGAATAAATAATGCATCTATGTCAGCCTGGATTTACTTGGCTTATTAAACTAGCAGGCAGATTATCAATAAGCTCTCTCTCTGTCTTTGAGCCATGGTAATAGTTAGGCTCAGCAAAGTTTAATCCCATTGATTTCATAAAATGTTAGTAAATGGTGACACTCTGTTGGGGTCTAGTGAAGAAAACCACCTACCAAACTTCCTATAAAGTGATGTCACTGACGACGTCGCAGTGACGTTGTGGGTATGTGCTGACGTCACATGCCAATTTTCGTGACGATAGCATCACTGCAAAAGTAGATAATGACATCACAAAATCGACGGGCACGACCATTCTACACACTTCCAGCTAACCTCCATCACAGCTTACACGCCGTATCGCACTTGCATTCAAATGTTTTTATCCGGTGCAGCCCAACCACTTAAGATGCAGAGAAGCACAGAACGACAGTGCAACTGCTAAAAGGAGTTAGTTTCATGATGTTTGTGTTGAAAACAGACTTGAACTGCGCAGAATGGTTCACTTTTTCCACACAATGAAGCAATTTAAAACAAAACATCTATGGCGTTCAAACAAGGGCCAGGAAATAGGGCATATTACCTATAATCCAAGTGCTGCGTTTAGGCTACAGCTAACTAGAGCAAACAGACTATGTCGAGGGCATGCACTGAATAACTTGCAATGGTCACACTATGTGAAACGCATCCCTCTAAACCAGTGGTTTTCAACCTTTTTCATACAGCGACCCATTTTCCAACCCAATTTAACCTTACGAACCCCTTCCGAAAATTTCCAGTCAGACATATGAAATGCAGTTGTGCTTGCACTGTAGAAAATCACTATGACTAAAATAAAGGAACGCTTTCACTGCTATATTAAACAAAGACTCATTTATTAAAGTCACGCACGTGGCAGCATCAGCGAGAGAGACCCGTGCCGTATACAAATCAGGGCCGTCGCCAGCGGGGGGGCCAGTGGTGCCCAGCCCCCCCATTTGAAATCGGTCCCGCCCATTACACGTTTGGTTCCCCGGTTACTGCATGCATCCAATACTGTATTTTAAAAATATGGCCCCCCTTTCTGATTTTTGGCCCCTCCTTCTGGTTTTTGACCCCTCCTTCTGGTTTTTGACCCCCCCTGCTGCCAAATCCTGGCGACGGGCCTGATACAAATCACTCCAAAGCACAACTCATGGAAAACTAGAATAACTCCGAAGATAGCTACCGCATTCAGATATCTAATTTACAGATAAAGCACATTCTTAGGTCACCAAGTTATTTGTGCGTTGCCAAACGCAACAGCACTGCTTTGGTCATAACCACATTTAAAACAATTTTGAATGAAAAAGCTGGCTATCATTTTTGCCAGGTGATCCTATTATTTTGGCTACGACAAAAAGTGGTCCTATATGGGAAATAGCCTATAAAATACAGAAGTAATGATTAATATTTTATTAGAAGCTCTCGCGACCGTTAGAAAAATAGCAAACGACCCCCACGGGGATCGCGAACTCCAGGTTGAAAACCATTGCTCTAAACGCCGTGTGTTTTATTGAGTAGGCAAACCGCAATAGTAAAGGCAGTCTGAAAGGCATTGGAAACCATTCGATGCTAAGACAGGATAATGAAGTATGAACCCAATAAAACCGTCTTTTTTATTTATTGCTTACTGTAGCAAAAATTACGCTTTGAAGTGCATCGAAAACCAAGCCAACCCTACTGAAGCATGCTCGTCATGGCTCAGTGTGATTTATTCATTACCCGCAATGGCAAACATAACCTGAACTGCATTAAAGCATGCGATTGCAAGGCGAGTAAAGTACACGCCCACGGCGCAGCATACACATTTGTTGCTCACAAAAACAAAGATCATGTCGAATGCTGCATTGAAACCGTTACTTTAATGCATTAGCGAAATATATCTGGCATCGGTCGTTGTGCTCTATTTAATCTGCACAACAAGGTTACTTTTCCTAGGTAGGTGAGATTGAGTGGTTCCAACGACAGCTTGTAAGCCGGCTGTTAAAGGCAGGGTCGGCCTCAAAGCGATGCAACTGCATTGGGCACCGCGCCATGGAGTTTGGTCAGGGTGTTCATTTTGGCCAGATACTTCCTGCTCTCGAGAATTGTAGCAAAAGCTTATAAATCTCATTGTTAGCAAACCATTGTCTCGTTGGAACGAATGAGGAATTTCCTTTAATTATCGAACTTGTAAGATTTGCTCAGTTCTCATGCTAAGCTCTGTATCTGCGCTCTATCATGTCCCACTCCCTAAGAACGTGGTCGTACGTAGCGCCAGAGAGTGCAGTAGACCTACAGCTATTGCAAGCAAGTTGTGTAGTGATTCAACTGGCAATAAGCAAGTCGAGACGAGCATAGGCGTCCGCAGTAATTTTTCCAGGGGGGGGGCAACGTCGACACTTTGCTTACAATTTTCAAGTTGCTGACGATGCAGTGTAAATGGACCTTCACAGAACGCTTTATCCTTGCTACACCACAAAGAAAATGACCCACGTTACGGTAACATTCACAAAAAATACGCTTCGTTGGCAGCGATACCCAAGACCCAGGTATACTGCCATAGTTTACAGTACACAGAAGGCCAGCGTCTCCAAACGTTTTTGTTCGTGGGCCACATAAGCTATTACTCAAAGGTTCGAGGGCCGGAAATCATAGTCATACGAAATGTAAGTGTTTCGGGGTGAGCTACACTCTACCAAATCAACATGTTTTTCGTAAAATATATTATTTTTCATTATTGACAAAATGTCTTCGCGGACTGGGTAAAATGGCTTTGCAGACCGGATTTGGCCCGAGGGCTGTAGTTTGGAGACCCCTGCAGTTGGATATCAGCAGATGTTCAAAGCAGGATAGTTCTCATCAAGTAAGCATAAGCATTGCCATTGACATTGCTATGGGTTTCAACTAAACCACAAATTATGACTTTAGTTTACCTAGCGGACAGTGCCGTACCAAGCTGATATTCTCGTGGAGGGCAAAATGATTGTAGCTTGATGCTGTACCTAATAATTGAAAATGTGTTTGAAAATTTCGGGAAGGGCAAAAAGCCTGGTTGCCCTCCCCCTGGTTGCGGCATCTGCTGGGAAGATTTGTCAGCGCCACTTTGAAACAAGAGCTGCAAACGTCTGGGATCTCGTCCAATACGGACAATAAAACGATGCTTGTCTTTGCTAATTTTTTCACAGTGAACGCTCATAATCCGTAAACCGTACAATTAGACCTGTATTTTGACACGACTATGGACTACTTACTAGAATTAGAACACCGCGCGCAGGCTTTACAAAATTGAGCAGTTGAATTAAGAAAACTCGCCACAACAAATAAAGCTTTGCACTCAATATTCACTGAGGCGTCAGAACTTCACCTTAAAGATTAAAGTGTAATCACACTAGCCTGCATAGACGAATTCAGACAAGCCACGTATTTTTGTACTGCGTGAAAAAAAGCCTGCGTAAGTGTAGTTTGGTACTCAGGCACATTGGTGACAATCAGTGGTGTTGCTGACGGGGGGAAGGGGTGCGAACACCCCCTGGCAAGTTAAATTAAAAAACAGGCCCCATTTAGCTTATACGTCGGTATTTAGTAGACTTTTGGCTTTCAGTAGGTTGCTGTTTTATAGTGTTATTCGGAAGGTTTTAGGAGTATTTTCCGATGATTCAGATTTTAGTATAGCCATCCATATCGGGATTCGCTATCAGTTCTTTCATTTTTTCTGAGTGTTGGCTAGTGGACCTCCTACAATAGCCAGGGCGCTCCCTTCAGCTAAGTTTTACGCCCAAACCTCCAGCTCCGCCACTGGTCACATCGCACTGACAATGGGTTTTTCAGACTTGTGTAAGCATTGCTACAGATTCACTCATGCTTCTTTTCACAAAGTATATATGTACGCACATGGGTGGCGGAACATTTTTCAAAGTGGGGTGGGGGCACAAGTGCACGTTGAAAATATATTACAACAAATTTTTTGGTTTGAATTGGCAACTGTGAAGTCACAAGCATTGGAATATGACGTCACTGCATATACACCATATCAAGGTCCAAATCGGTTGTTTCTCAACGTGGGCCCTCAGGCGCACAAGCGGGCTTGTGGATTTTTGAAACGGGTCTGGAGTATTCATTGTGCCTACAGTGGACCCCAAGGAATATGTATGGCTGAAATTCCTAACTTTATCTGCTAATGTAAATTTATGTAATCACGACCTTGAAGTTCAAGAGAATACAAACCAATTATACAGTATAATTGGTTTTCGTTGCAAATATGTATTTCTATGTTACTCGAAATTTTTATTACAGATTATGTGGGCCTAAGATTTCTTTTAACGCTGAAAATGGGCCACAAGGGAAGAAAGATTGAGAACCACTAGTCTAAATTACACTATTTCAGACAGAACTACATCACTATGAAAACGCATCGGTGAACAACCTGAAATTCAAAGAGGCTGTTACAGGGGCGACCCAGGTCATCAGCGTCACTCGATCTAATAACACGATTTATTCTGACTGACTTAATATAACCGTTCGACGACTGCGTCACTGAAATTTTTATTTGCTTTCATTCTGGCTGGCATTATCGTTGCCCTGTGACGCTATGCTATGTAAAACAAATGAAAAATTCTCATGGTAACTTCTCCATTGTCGAGTAACGTAAGTCACAGAGCAATGATAACGCCACAGTGGCAGTTCTAAAGGGTGGGTGGGTGAGCCAAAGATCCTCCTAGATTTTTGCCTGACACCCTCATTGTCCCCCCGCCAGTTTTTTGCTTACTTTCAGGTTCAAGTTCGTTTGACTGACACATACAGCAGATAACTCTTAGCCAGCAAAATTTGAAACGATTTGAAGACTTTCTGGCAACGTTTCTAACGATATTCACATGTTGAAGGTTGAAATAAATCTAATTACTTAAAAAACAAGCACAAGTTTTCCACACTCAAAGGAAAACGCTTTGAGAACGACTTTTTTATTGCACATAGGGTATCTCCAACCAAAAGGAATTTTATGGAAAAACGTCACACTCGGCGACACACCATGGACCACACTGAATTAGGGGAGTCACTTGAACTAGTTAAAAGCAACGTTCACTTGTTCTAAGAAACAGAATCTTCATTGCCACTTCATTGCCATTGGAGAAAAGGCGGAATGCACAGATGCATAAACAGTGGCACACCGCACTTTACACATATATTCTTTATCAGCAAAATAGTAAAGCCACAGCAGTGACCACACATCAAGCGATTCAGTCGCAATTTATTTTCACAAGGAAACTATTTTCGTGTGTTGCACATCTTCAGTCCTATGCGAAAGTTGACAATGAAACAATAATAGAAAAACCTCGTACTGTTGCTACGAATAATTGTCGAAATTAAATTAATAAAGCCAAAATCAGAACTTCTCCATTAGCCCGTTAA
>JGI24158J21664_10014511_pt1 | contig 10331 bp, 5 predicted proteins | sample Ectturendosymbi3_FD_21664 | JGI IMG/M metagenome (IMG submission 21664) | reverse complement strand
TGAGTTTGCAGTGAGTTTATTTTCGTAATTTAATCATAAAGGAATTTTTTTTCAAGTTGTTTAGCTTCTTCCAAGATTGGTTTCAAACTATAAGTCATTTTGTCGTTTGTTTATCAGGTTGTTGCTAATGATCACCGGTCAGCTGCAAGCAAACCGAAAAACCATAAAAGAAAAAGTGCCAGAAGGAAGAGGATAATTGCGCAGCCGAGCAATGGATCCATTACTGAACTAAAAGCGCAAGTAAGATACATTCAAATAAAACAGCACCCAAGAATATTTGAAAAAAGTTTTCGCAAATGTCATAAAATACCAAGATCTTCGTGCATTTTTCAAACTTATCTTGGCACTTGACACTTTCACACACATTTTTAATTAATTAAAACCAAAAGATCAATAAATACTCCTCTGAAAAATCCCTAGACGATTAATTAATTAATTATTGTTTTTTGGCCATAACCTGGCAACCACAAACGCCAGAAGGTCAATCATGGGGTCTAAAAATGAGGATTTTTGCCAAGCTTTTCTTAAAAAGCAAAAAAGAAATTTCTTCTTGAATTTTTTATCAGGTCCCGATGACGTGATCCAAAAATCACTTGACCCCTACCCATTCATGACATCACCCCCAAAAAAGTTCCAACCCAAAGATTGAGGTATTTTTTTACTGGAAGCGAGGAGATTTTCTGCTTTTCTTGAGGGTTTAAACAGCTCTCTAGCTCTATCGGCTGGTGTGTTATGGCTGGAAAAATCCAAGGCGATATATCGGCTTTTGCGGTCCCTAAAGGGTTTCGTCTCAACCAGATTCTGACTAATATCCTCTTGCACAGGCCCGGATTTACAATGGGGCTAGCGGGGCTTAAGCCCGGGGCCTCCTGGCAAGCGGGGCCCCGTATTTCTTCCAAAAAATTTTAAAATCCTGCTGAAATAGCTTGCATCCTTGTCGCAAAAGCTTTGCAAATGCCAGTGCCTAAACCCGGTTGTTCATCTTGCCTGTAATCTCCATAAATCAAAGTAGTGTATTTCGTATGCGTCTATAACGTGGTTAGGGTTGCTAATCATAACATAAACTTGCAATGAAAACGCTTAATTTGAGGCCTATTGTGTTTGTAGCTTATCTGCGCCTGCTCTCAGAATGTGTTCAGATGGGAACATGAGATTAGCCGAGGCTATTTTCAGGTCTATATTTAAGACCGCTAAACATTTTTAATGGTACAAATATGTTTTGTCTAAATGTTTAACGTTTATTTTTGACACAATATGTTTAGAAACTTTTTATTAATTACGATGAAACCTGATAAAAATCACCACATTTTGAGCTACTTTTACCTTTTCACGGCTTGTTATATATTAATGCAAAGTGTGGATGGGAAGAAGTTAAAATTGTTATGCTTTGTTCAGTTACAGTTACAGAAACATCTGATAGCCAGAAAACTTTTGCGAATTTTTACATGCTTCTACTCAGGCTCGTAACCAGGTTGGAACACCAGGTGGGGCGAAAAATTTTCTGAGAGGGGCCCACATTTTTTAAATTATGTCCAATAGTTTTAAATTATGTCAAACACATTTTTCCAGGAGGGCTAAAAAAATTTAGCATCAGATAAGGGCGCAGTATTGAGGAATCTTTGCAGGTAATGGTTATAGAGGGCGAAAAATAATGAATCAAGAATGAGTAACTCATGAATATTAATTTTTCACAAGCACTTCTTGCACATTCGTCAAAGTGGCGCCCATGGCACGAGCCATGACTGTTATACCCTAGATACGCCACTGTGCAGGATGTTTTAAGAGCCTTCTGCACTAAAGTGTCGCAGTTCCAAGAAATGAAACACATACGCTGGGACATTACTTCCTCTTCAAATCCCACATTCAACTATAGGAAGAAAATTAGCAAAATGTGGACGGTTGCTCGACGTGACATGCTTTTCAACAGATTTGCTTCGGTGCCCAGAACTTTGTTTTTTGACCTGCTTAGATCTGTTTAGGTGTTTGCACCAATAAATTAAAATTGAAGTCAATTAGTATTTGCGTTGCAGTAAAGCGTTTGCGAAAGAGTTGTTCAGAATGGCAATATTTCCCCTCTGTGGTTGCCGAACCTAGGCGTTTTCGACACTTTTTATCTGTGTGCTGGGATCACCATGGAAACAGTACCAAACAAGTTACGCTTGAAAGACTGATCGTTAACAGTTATGGAAGCAATTATCTTTAGCATTTTTGTAATTTGAACTCGGAAACTTCTCAAAATTGTGAGAATAGGTTCACTAAATCAAGCACATCGGAACGCACTGACTGAAAATACACCAATTTTCTGAGCTTATTTACAGTCTATCCTACAAACAATAAATTCTCTGGTTGTAAACACATCAAGTCTATCCACAGAAGTTCTATGCTTTGTTTTAAATTTTGATAGGGCTGACCTCAAATTTTCAAGGGATTTAGTTTTTTAAATGAGTGGTTGAAAGTGACATTGCAAATAAAATCATTCCATATACCAAACTCAAAATCACAACATGAACCGATAACAATTGTTTCATGATGAGGATTTTCATCAAATTTAAACAGTTCTTACTAATTTTGCAACGAATGCAAATAAAACAACAGTTGTTGCTGTCAAATCGTTTACTAAATTTTAACTTTATCCAGTTTTCCTGGCAGTAATATAAACCACGGTAATGCTCCCGTTTGAAAATATAAGAAAATTGCCATTGTAAAAACTTTCTTTGCAACGGAAACACCTTGCGTAAAAGTTAACAAATTACTCAGTCAGCGCTTGCTCACCTGTGACTTCATTGTAGAATGGTTGCTTTGCCTTTATCGAAAATGATTGTTGGAAGCAGGAACTTCATGGATTACTGCAATATGAGAACTTTTCGGATATTCAAACTATCTACATTATAATATTTACGTAACATAACACGACATACTTTTTATATCTCTTATGTCAAATATTTGTGCATGAAAGCAATTTTCCTACACCAATGGTTTCACTTTGAGTCATATCTTAATGGTTATTATATTTCCTGAAGTAATTTTCTGCCTGTTATTGAATTTCAGAAAAGTTACTTCCTGCGGTCGTTGGCAACAACCACAGCCACAGTATTGTCGATTTATACCTATTGTGCTGCAGTTGTTGAAATGAGTTTTGTTTTAATTTATTGGAACTGAAAAGTGAATTGCGTGTTTGATTAGGTTTTTAAAAGTGATATTTAGCTATAGCTATGTGATTGCTTTCAATATCAAATCATACATCAGTAGTTGGACTTTTTAGATGTTTTAAGTTTCCCGCTTGTGCAAAGAACTACTTTTTCATTAGTTGCTGGATGTAAATTGTGTTTGATTTTTTTTTGCAGGAAATGAAATCCGACATTTTTAGCCTCGGCTTGTGCTTTTATTACGTTTTTACAAAAGGCAGATATGCGTTTGGAGAGAACATGGATTGTCACATCAAAAAACTTGAACGTAAAGAGGTACCCAAGTTAAGCGAGTTACTTCCAGAAAAGTCCTGTTGTTTCCCGTTCAGAGGTACTGGAATTATTGAAGTTTTGTGAACCTTAACACTGTTTAGTGCTTGTTTGATATAAAGCCACGCTGAAGTGTTTCTTATTAACACTTAACTTTTGAATCGTGAAAATATTTTTTGTAAATGTTACTCGACATGATGAATTTGCACGACATGATGAATGAAATATGTCTAGATTTTGTTTGTTTTGAAGATTTGTTATGAGAACTGACAACTTGGAAAGTTATTTGTTTCAGGGAGGCAAAATGGTAGAAAGTATAAAGACTTCACTTGGCTTAAAGACAAACCGAATTTAACAGAAAACAAAGTCTTTGATTGCACGTTGCACTAGTAGGGACTCTGCATAAGGACCGTTATTTTTGTGTAACAAATGCAATTGCTGCATTTTTGTGCAGATACGATAAGCTAACATTTATTTTTTTGTTACCTACACAAAAGGCGGGAAGTTTGCGTTCACAAAAATCCCAGCTGTTTGTTTAATCAGATATCAAGTAAACGTTGTCGCAATCCACTTTATTACTTTTTCTTTGTGATTTGACATATCTGCTCATAAATATTATGCATCGAAGTTAAACATCGCATTGGAAGTAATCCATTCCTTGCATTATTTTTCCTGATAGCGAGGATTCCAATTATTCTGAACTCGGACAAACGAGATGTATTTGCAGCATTGTTTATCAGTAGTTAAGTCAGGAGCAAAATGAGCGATTATCCATGTTAAGGCAGACAAATTATTTTATCGTTTATTAACAGTGACTTCAACCGTTAACAGCACATCGGAAAAGCACTTGTCGTGACAATTGTTATAATATAATCTATACAGGACTTGTTGTCGGTAACACTTCAGCAACATCAACTTTCCACTGAGCGTGAAAACTTAACTTCGTTGTTAGCAGTGTATTCTTTGATACTGTCGCAAAGTGCGTAAGCTAAATTGATATCTACACGCGATGTGTAACACCACATCACAATGTCTTTCTAATCAACGGCGCAGAGTTCACTGATAGTGGTTGTTTTCATAACAAGCGTAGCCAAACAACTTCTCAATTGTGAAGCAACGCAATGTGTCTACACTTAACCAAAGCTGACAAACACAAAGGTTGAATATCCTTCTCAAAATGCACAGCGCTGTTTAAAATGTAGGTTATGGTAACAACTTACACAGAGCCAAAGTCTGTTCGAAGAATTAACAAACTGCAGTCACTCTTCTATTAATCATCGAGTTGCGGTTTCTTCAACGCAGCGGAAGAAAACTGCGCGTGGAACTATTTATAGCAAGTATTTCAAGCTTAAGGCCTAAGCGTTTATTCAATGAACGAGATATGGCAATTGCAGGTACATTTGTATGAAGCGGTTCATGCGTACAGTAATTCTAAAAGAGAGCGGTGATTACCCACATCAATTTTAACCATTCTGAAAACACTGATACATTGCTAGCATGTGACTAAACCGTGTTGAGAGGTCAATTTTGTCTAAACAGGTTTTCGTCCCAGAAAAAATGATATGGATACCGATTTATGCTTAGTTGTATTTCAGAACATACGTGCATCTTTGTTTGTATAGAGCTGTACATATGTACTGCTCACGGTTATGCTCGCATAACCGTACAAGCCAACAAGACTGCATAAAATTTGGTGTAATCTGTTTCCATTATCGAGGGCACAGATTCATTTTCGCAAACTTGAAAGGTTCGAACTATGAGCTGTTGCACCTTTTTTGATTGTAATTGTTTGTGAAATCAATAAATTATGGGACGATGAGTGAGCTAAATACAATGTTCTTGAGACACTTGAAAGTGTTAACGAAAATGATGACTAAGCAACATAAAATTGATTTTAAACAAATGTGTGCAGAAGACTGCTGTCAAACAAAAGAGCTTACAAATGAACAGCGCATAACGTCGCGTGAGTTGTTTCGGAATATGCTAAACTTCGCACCTGAAGAAAGGCCAACGATACAAGAAGTGAAAAAACACCCAGCACTGTGGAAAGGAAGTGACAAGATTGATGAAATTGTGGTATGGAATTGATTGTTTTTGTATCATATTTTGAGCTGAAGCAACAGCGGAAATCTGACTTTGCTTGGTAACGATTTTATGTTGATAAACGATTGTAGTTATGGTTTACGGTAAGCAGACACCAATGGTTTCGCTTGGCATTAAACACGTTTAATGTTCCCAGATGTTACTAACTGTTTTAGTGAATTTTTTGATAAAAATGCATACTTGTGTCACAACTTCGAAAGGTCTCTTCTAATAAGGCCTCAAGCAAGTAACGATTTCTTCATTTTCCCATTAAAATTGAGTTTCAATTTCGTGAGTTACAGTACAAGTAAATCCAAATATGGTGAGCATGCCCCTAGTGGTTTACGTTACAAATTTGCTATATGCAGTACATTTCTAAAGCTAGCATATTAAAAACATATTCTTTTGGGAAAATCACATCAATTTCCTCTGAAATATGACCGCTGGCAACGCAACCAACTCATCCACACCTGAAAGCTCATTAGATGTCTGGTGAAAGTAATTGAAAACAGGATGATACTGACAAAAAACTTGGGGTCTTTCATTGCAGCTCTACAATAAGAGTAGACCAGACTCATGAAAAAATGACGTGGAGAATGATACAATTTATCCTAAAGCACAGGCTGGCGAAACCACGTGCTTGCCTGATTAGTTCTTCACACATTCAAAAAATACTTAACAGCTCTCAACAAGGTTGAGTATCTCTCTTTTTCTATTCTTCATTCCCTTTCCGTTGCTTTTTTTCAGTTGTCTAGAAACGTTGGAAAAGACTAATGGTTTTTCAGCGTACAAAGCTCCATTTTCTTCATTTCAGAGAGGAATATAGGGTTTGCTGTCTAAGATGATTTTTGAAATTGTTTGTACGGTGTTGTCAACGAGTTTTGTTGTTGACACTACGGACTTTCTATTCTTCAAGGCAATTGCCGCACGTATCTTATGACAAAAGTTCGACCCAATGTGCAAAGAACAACAAATTATTTTCAAAGTGTAGAAGGAAAAGCTGTACTAAGCCAGATTTCAAGGTCAAACCAACTTGGACATTCAAACCGCTGGCATATTCAAATGCATAAGCTCAACCATCAATCACGTGACTCATTAGCAGTTTTTAATAAATTACAGTAGTTGTGAAACCAAGGAAATTGAACACGAAACAGTTACAACGCCTTGATTTGCCCACGGCAGTATACCTCCAATACATTTCACATTTGGTGTAGTAAGTGTAAGTCTGTAGTCCAGATGACGGCCGCATGAAGAGCTGCAGAGATGACAGTAGGGAAAACATTTATACTCATCATTTACAAAGACTAAAATTTTTACAAGGCAATTGCATCAGCTTTTCGAAGTCTGGTCACATTTTGGTTGCCCTGAAAAATGTATATCTTGCCCAATCAATGTGGACTATTTACTGATAGGATTGGTCCAGGTTAGATGTTTAGTTTCTCACGGTTTGGGGAAACCAGTTTATGTAGAAATGTCCCTGTATGGGAAACGACTCCAACTGTTCCTCTTGGCTAAACGAAAAACATTCGTCAACAGTCTTGCAACATACCGTGTATTTTTCATGGCAGCTTCACGGCGTTCCCTTACGCCACGGCATCAACGGAACAAAAGCACAAATTCTGCTATTGCATTGTTTATTTAAACTAACAAACGAACACCAGTCAACTTCGTTACTATGTCAGCTCCCGAAAATGTTTTCCGCCATCCGCGCGAGGTACATTCGGTCAATCATTAAAATTGCAATGCATTCTCGCACTGTTGATAAATGCCATGCCAAACGGCAGACCCACGCATCAAACCGGAGTTGTGGGCCCCCCTGGCGAAAGCGTGCGTGTATAGTTTATGGAAAGGTGACACGACGCGGGAATATACGGAGGTAGCAAACGCGGAACGTCTAAAACCACCGGAAAAACACGAAGGTGACACCGGAAACAAGATGCGGATACGTGTATGAAACCATAAACACACAAACTGGAAACAAGAACGCGCATTGAGACGAACAAGAAGCATAAAAGCTCAGTCGACATGAAAGGGAAACGAGTAAAGAGAAAGGTAGAAGTACATGCGAAAAGACAGAGGTAAGAGTTGTGGGTATCGGTCAGGAGAGACAGGCCGTCGAAAGTTGATGACGTGGCAGCACAGCGTTTTAAACGACGATGCAAACACTGGGGAGTGGTTGTCAAGCCCCATGATGAGAAGAAATTCGGAAGCTCAGAGGAAGTTGCTATGGTGTTCGCTGCACTTGCGACATGTTCGAACCGTGATTCGAGAGGATGTCGAAGGCAAAGCAGGATGAGTGGCGTGGGCCCAGAGCGTGAGCAGAAAAAAATCTGCATAGCTGTGAAAACGTTGAACGAAATGCAATAGGTGAACTCGGAGGGTACTGGCCCGCAAAACGGAAAACGCTCCGAGTGCAGCTGACTCTCATTCGCCAGCGAGTGACTTCAGGAATGAGGTGGGTTGCAAGGCCAAGCTCCTGCGAAGACTCGAGGATGCGAATTCCGATCCAATGCGCTTTCTTGTCAGGCACCTAGGATGAGCGACGTACAGTATTGCAGAATGTCGAGCAAGCACCTGAGTGTTTCATGCAGAAACAGGTCCGCGTTGAACAGCAGATCAGGGACATAAACATGGAAAGGGGCATCGTAGGTGACCAACCGAAGCCCCCGTACGTTGAGAAGAGAGAAAATCGCAGTTGGAAATGAAGGCAAAAACAAGAGAACCTGAGGAGAAGAGCTTGTCGAATGTGGGAAGAGGGGAGATAATGGGATGTTGTTGGGCATAACGCTGTTGCATTGGTGGGAAACATAATAAACCGGACGCGAACAACTCATAGAGGAAGGTAATGGCAAAAAACAGCTAGAAGACAGAACCAAACATGTGCAGAGGAATGGGGCATGAAACAGACATGTTAGGGGTGGGGAGAGCGTCGAATGCTACTGCTAATGGCCGCACGTGGGGACTAAAGACGTCTGCACGTGATGACGCAGCCTTATCCGTATTGCGACAGTGTGTTGAGAAAACATATATCCTTGTTAGAAATTGGTACATGTATCACCGAAAAACCGTGCCCTTCTGGTTATTAAAATCGATAGGAATACTACAGCTGATGCAAAAATGAAAGGAAACACACCCTTAAATAGCACATGCAAAAGTACGCTGATCAGGTGTGGGACGTAAATTAGAATGAGAAAAACTAGCAGTTAAAGCATACAAGAACAATGGCCGATGACGACGCGATCAGGTGGAAAGGTGCGAGGTAAAGGCACTAGCTATGCTAAGTGCATAGCAATGCCAAATTGAGAAAATAGTTTAAGTAAGTCTGCTTCGTACTACAAATACGAGAGGATCTAGAAGCAAAACAAGGGTCAGCCCTCAACGTGCTCTGGTAAGATCTAAGTTCATAAAACAGCTCATGATTCATTGATCGTGACTGAAGCAAAATTTTCATGCGAATGAGGAAATGGAAATCGTAATCAACGAGAGTTATTCAGCCGGAAAGGTGCAGAAGGATATCCCACGAAGCAATAACTTTCACGCTGTTCCAGAATGTTCCTAGGAGGTCCAGTCGGGGGAAATCCAGAGTCAAAAGGCGAAACGACGAGAAATGTTCCGTGGCGGAATTGCTGCTGACCGAATCAGATTGAAGATTCATCTGGCTAGCATAATCAGTCTGGGAACCAATGTATGTAGGGTATCCCGGTATGGAAAACCAAGTTATGTTGATATCTCCCTATCTACAGAATGATTCCAGCTGGTCTTGTTGGCTGAACGACAACATTGCGTTTCTGATTTAACCTAATAAAAGAACATCAGCCCACTCTGTTACTTGCTTCTTTACATGCTTTTTTGCTTGCGCTTGACGAACCACTCGAGTTTTTAAGTCAGCTCCCACAAATGCTTTTCGGCATCCGCGTGAGGTGCGTTCAGTCAATCTTGCAATGCATTCACGCAACGCAGATGAATTGCATACCAGAACCTGGCGCAAACCTATTCAAAAAAACTGCAGCCGCTACAGATGAATGGATGCCATCTTTTTCGCGTCGCGCTGCAAACAGTTGAAGAGGGAAAATCGTCTGATTGGATGCAAAACTGTGCAGACAGAGTTTCATTTCAAGGGATTAAAGTTCCTTACTGCTTCAGTCAGTTCTTTTCAGAGCTGTAATGAGCAGTGTAACGATAAACACCAATTTCCAACCAGCATTTACACACTATTGTCTCGGTCATCCATAACAGCTGATAACCAGGGGCGGCTCGTCTAGACGGGCTGCAGCCCTCCTTGAAAAATGTAAGGGAAAAGATTCCGCCAAGCGGCAAAACTCGCCTTAAGTTTGGATTTAGTTACGAAAATTTCACAACACAATCACTTTCGGTACTTCCGACACCATTTCGGCTCAACGTTTCCTGGGAATCCAACAAAACCAGTGTTTCGCTGCTTGCCAACGACGCCACTTATGCGATGACGTTTTAAGCACACTTGCCCATGAATTTGGCGATTTCGGGGCTGTCATCCGCACAGCCCTAAAGGAAAGAAACCAAAGAATTGGCTGCAAAAAACATGGTGGTATATCCGCCTATCGCAAAGCGTTTTTTACATTTTGGCGATGAATTTTTAAAGAAAAAACGGAGGAAATATGATCTTGATTGTTTTTTACTACCTGAATTTCTTGGATATTGAATTTTATAATTAAGTTTAGCAATGCTTTTACTAGTACTTTGGCGATATTGGCGGCACTGGATTCAAATCTGGTCGCCAATCTCGGGCTGCGAAAATACAGCCCTTCGTTTATCTGC
>JGI24158J21664_10014510_pt1 | contig 10331 bp, 4 predicted proteins | sample Ectturendosymbi3_FD_21664 | JGI IMG/M metagenome (IMG submission 21664) | reverse complement strand
CGATACTACAGACCGAAATCACGAGGTAAGCATTTTCAGCTTGTTTCGTGCTTAGACTTGTTTCAAGTCTCTTAAACTGAAAACGTTCTAAATAACAAAAAGCAAAAGTTTTTACTTAGTCACGAAAAATATGCAAAGCAAAAGTTTTTACTTAGTCACGAAAAATATGGTGAGCACAACGAAAACCAAACGATATATAATAAAATGGAGATATTTCATGATTTGACAGTTTCCACTTTAACAGTGTTAAAATAATTTAATCAATGCACCTGGTTTTTGTGCACCAATAAGAACACAAAGTACATTTCTAGTAGCCGAGTAATACATATTTCTTATACATTGCGACAAAAAGTGCCAAACACGTTATATTTTTAATTTCTGAGGGAATTTTTGACGAGATTTCTATTGCAAAGTATTTTATCATTTTAGCACCCGAGTTTGAACGTGCTTTTGGTGAAGCAAATTGTTGAGTTCTGATTTGTCTTGTATTATACGTATAAATGATTATCATGTCTAGATATTCATTTACATTAACAAATTTCACAAATTTCGTCAGTTCCCTATGTACAGAAATGTTGCGACCGAAATGTTCCGTGACCGAATCGGCCAGAACGAAAAGTCGTTTACCCGACCAGGATATCCTCCCAAATAAAGCGGGAGGCCCTGGCAAACAAAGATGTAAGAATGACTTTTGCAGACAGCATATCGTCCAGTTCCGAGAGTTCCCGGAATGCACCGTGGACCCAAAGGCGATGTGAAAGCTGTTCAAAGCACCTGTAGCTTCACCTGCTGCTCAAGAATGCCGAAGAAAACTACGCGGTGTGGCGAACCTCGAGAAAGCATATGATCGGATTCCACGTGAAAAGCTTTAGGAAGTGTTGCGAGAGTACGATGTTGGAGGCTGGCTGTTACTGGTCGTGAAGTCATTGTATTCCTGCTCAGAAGTTTATGTCCGCGTCGACGGAGTTAAATCATAAGCGTTCACTGTGAGTGTAGCTCTCCGACAAGGGTATGTGTTGTCGCCATTCCTCTTCATAGCCTACATTCATAGGATAGATACGAGATAGTCACAGCCGATTCGACGAGGGTGTCACTGTTAAAAGCTGCAAGATCAACCGTTTGATTTTTGCGGATGATTTTTTACTACTGCTTTCATCTTCGGAACAAGGTCTTCGACATGAACGTGATCGGTTTTCAACTGCCTACGATCAAGTGCGAATGAAAGCCAGCACTTAAAAGAACGAGGTATTATGTCTCTCCTGAAAATCAAGCTAATGCACGCTACAAGTAAGTGGCAATGCATTGCAACAGGTGGAGAAATTCACGTGTCTTGGGGCGGTATTCACGAGTGACAAAAAACGCATAAAGGAGATTGACACGGATTGGTGAAGCAAACACGCATTTGCAAGTAATTTATCGCTCTGTAGTCACAAAACGGGAGTTTTAAAACACCGTAAAGCTTTCAGTTTTTAAATCAGTCTTTGTTCTGATTCTCAACTCTTCAGGGGCGATACAATTGGGTACGAACGCCCCTTAAACATACGAAAGTAATTTTATTCACCATGATTTTGTGCAATCGGAAAACAGCATATTAAAAGCGGTTCCGAATACGTCTTTCGTCTTGTTCGAAATTTCGCCTTGATCACGATATAAGGCCATTCTGTCGTACATTGTTATGTTACAGTAGCGTTGTGCAGTATATTCCACCCTCTTAGAATATAGCGAAGCCGTTATGAGACTTGACTACCAAATATTACTGGCTAATTTGCGCAGACTATTCTTGCTTAAAATTTGTCTTGATTTTGTCTGTGAAAGAAAGAAACCACTTTTTCATGGCCTTTCGCGTTGTTGGAATCTTGAGGCCCTGAGCAGCCCAACCATTTTGAATGTCCTTGATTTTCTCAAGCTTGTACATTGGCGATAAATCCACAGCCAACAGTCTTGCAAGGACAACCTCAGCAGAATCTTTTTTCTGCAAGCATGACTGAATTGTAAGCTGTTTCTGCTTGAATTTTGCATCAACTTCTTTGGGTTCAAAGCTTGTTTTCAAACTGATGCCTTCTTTCTTCTGTAAGTAATAGGTTAGAGACGTAGTGACTTGCTTTGGTTGAACTTGGCTGAGCGGTATTTGCATTTCACAATTGGATCATCTCCTGACTTAACAAGAACATGTTTCCAAACTTCCGACGTCTTGCCAGTAAGCTCTTTCAAATCACTTTTGTTCGACATGATGGATTTAATTTGCTGATAATCTTTGAAAACAGACACCATTTCTCAAAACAGTTGAAATGACATGGAAAATTCGCGATCAAAGCAAAACAAGCATTTCCAGTAGGTGAGATACAGTTGTAAACAAAAAAAACTGGTTAATCCTACAGTGCTACAGTACCAGTTTTCCAACGCAAAAATTGAAAATTTAAAATTGCTTATAATTCTCAAGTCGTCCAAAAAATTACTTAAGTAAGTAATAAGTAAAAATTTTATTTAAGTACTTACTTGAACCCAGCTCTATACGTCAATCGTTTTGTGCTAATTTTCATTCCCACCTGGTCGCATGTAGCTGAAAATCGATCAAGTGTATGCTGAATACCCTGTTCAGAAGATGCAAGCAGCTTGCCGTACAATTGGCATAAATGTTTTGTCGTCGTCAAGAAGCATTAGTAATTTTTTATTTGTTTGCTTGATCAAGCAACCTAGTCAAAGTTCTGCAGAAACAAGAGAGTACGGATAAAACAGTATTTAAAATAATTCAACCTTCCTCAAAAGGTAATGAATAAAAGTTTTTTGCATGAAGCAGTTGCCTTTTGTAACCAGTACTTCAAACTTTGGAAATGCGAACAGCAAAACAACGTCTGAATCTTCGAGCCGTTCTGTAAACTCCGGCAACTGGAATATGCAAAGCATCTCATGGGAGGTTTCGAGTTTTGATGCGCTGCTATTTGCAAAAACGTCCATGCTTGCTTATAAACTCTGCCATACACAACACACTCAGAGCAGAATTGTAAGTCGGACTGGGCATTTCGGGTTGGGCCATGTTCGGGCTTAAGTTGGTCAAAATGTTTCGGACCAATTTCGGGCCTGCATAAAAATTTTTTTGCAACGATGGACTTTTCTGTTGCCAGTTACTGTTGAAGCAATCGAGTTGATTACATCTTCAATAAAAAATTATTAATGATTAATTAATTTATTTAGTCGTAATTAGTTTGATACCTTGCAGTTGCGCATATCTGGCTCACTCGGCAAATTTGATTTCGGCCTGAATGGGACTTCAGAAATATATGTCTGGCTCAGCTCGGTTTCAGACGTGAAAACGAGGCCCGTTTATAGCTCTGTTTCAAAGTGTGGCAGTACATTGTGCACCAGATCGTCATACATTACTGCGCATAGTTGATACATTTTGTTGTTTTCTGACGTCATGGCCAAAATGGCAATTTTATGTTGAATAAACTTTTGCAGCTGATGAACGTGTTATTGGAAGAAATGCGGTTGCGTGTGAAGGGGGCCATTCTGGTTCTGACAGAGACGCATAACAAAATCTGCTGCTAAACGCGATCCCCGCTAACGTGCACAGACTAATAGGATGTTAAAACATCTACGCAGCAACACTCAATCACAAAATTGTCGACTTGTATATTTTTTTGACTGTGGTAGATTCAGAGATTTGAAGGACCGCGGTAAAGATTTTAAGGATCCTTTAATAACGAGAGTATAGGCAAATTTATGTAAGGAGCAACAAAAGACTTGTTCATTTGCTGTGAACTGAAAAGTGGCATGTCAGTTGATGTTAGACGATGTTTTCGCTAACCTGAATTTGGAAGAAGTTCCAGGATTCCAGATTTACTGTGCGCTAAATATTTAGAGGCCATTTGCTGCTTTTGTGTAGACAGAACGAAATATTTTGAAAATCTTCCATGTCTGGTTATCTTTTTCTTTTCTTGCTTGTGATGCGCCCATTGATTATGTGATTTGCGACTGGTACTCCTAATATTGAAGCTACTACATAGCTGCGGTGATTTGAGTGTTTATTTGAATTATTCCTCTCTAAGAGTTTCTTTAACATGTTTGCGACAAACATTTACAAATTTGGGGTGCAAAAATAGCCCAAGCTAATTAGGAAGGGATAGTTGTTGAAATGAAGCTTTATTTTCCATTTTTAGTTCGACGGGAGTTCACCAAGTGTTGTTATTTATTAAAGTCATCTGAAGAAGAAACTTCTTAATGCGAATCAATCGGTAAGTGTTGGTCGATTAAATGACCTATGCTTTTGAAAAAACAATAGTTTTTTATCTTTTTCAGTACGATTTTTAAAAACTGAATAACAAGGAACTCTGTTGACGAATCACCGAGTGTTTCGCATTACTATGCCTGCTCCTGCGTATTTGAAGATATAATCGTAAAGAAATCACGTGAGAGTTAAAACGAAATCGTTTTTACCAAACTTAATCTCTCATTAACAGCAGAACTTAGATATGATTCAGCTGTTCTTTTGTAATGTCGGGAAATCGCTTTTATTAATTAGACCGTCATCAGTTGTCTGAAAATCCGTGGTGGATATTGCGAAAGGCGAAAGTGGCACTTGCCTATGACACTATTTTTTGAAATGTTGATCACATTTTGTGCTTGATACATGTAGGATTCCTTGCTAATCCTGCTTCAGAGCAATGCTTCGAATTCAGACTTGCTAGAACTATTTTAACTGTACTAGTGCTTAAATGGCTGCATTGTTTCATGTTTGTTCTTCCCTTTGATACTGCATACGAAAAGATAAGAAAACGTTGCTTGAAGTTGATTACCGAATCAGATTTCAAACCTTTTGATTTTCAGTATTAGGAATTGCAGTTCTTTTAGTGCATTCTGCTTTTGGTTATAAACAATGTTAAAGGGACTGAAGTAATACATCCAATTTTGAGGCAAGTTCGAAATCTGTGTCACCTGGAAAAGTGTGTACCTGATGGTTCATAAATTAAGAATCAAAACGTTTGTTCAAAATGAAACTTTTTCCAACTCCTTGAGACAATAACTTACAGTACCTCGTATTGATGCTTTTCATGTATGAAATAAGTTTTTGTTTTATACAGGTTTTTACAGTTATGAAGTATTTAGTCAAACACTAACCATTATGCATTGCTGATATGTAATCAGCAATAATAATTATGATAATTATCGTGCTGCTTCTTGTCCGTTCTTATTAAGCTGTGTGTATGTTAGCTAACTGTCGTGGCTAAAACTTTCGTTATATATTTTTGTGCATCATTATCCATTAGCACACTTTCGAAGTCTTGAAAAACTTTATTTTTTTGTTTGTTTGTTTTTTGGGGGGTTGTACTGCATCCAGTGTAGCAAGCTTGAATAGCGACTTTCCAACAAAAAATCTTTCATCGCAATGACGAAGAAAGACACACTAAGATACAAGTCTAGTTCTTGAATTTTCAGTTGCATATGAACTTGCAGTTGAAAGCTACTTAATGTTTTTGCTCAAGCGTGGCACCAACGCAGGGCTTTTTTTAGGTGAGGACATAGCAGCTTGAAGTACGAAGTTAAACAAAATTGTTGGTGACGCGCGGAAAAAATCTATCAAGCTTTGAAGTAGCGTTATATTCTGTGATTAGCAACATTTCTAAATATACTCGTAGGTTATTGTTACTGTGTGTACAAGTAGTTTCAAGTAGTAGGACATGCAATATGCACAGCATACGATTTATATGAAGGTTCATATTCGCTGTGATTTTCCAGGTAGCCTGAGTGCCTACCTGAGTTAATTCAACGTCTATAAACTATGATTTTCGAAATGTGCAAAACGACACTTCACGCAAAAGTTGAAATTTATAAAAAGTGAAAATTCATCAATATCACAAAAGCATAAGCGGAACCTGTTTGAAAGCAATGGAAAAAGCAACAAAATCAAATCAAAATAATGAAAAATTATACAAAAACCGTTTTGAAGAAAGCATGACTGGGGACGTTTGCATAAGATATTCAGTATGCTTACTTAAACAAATAAATACGGTAACTGCCACAACAAAGATGTCTTTTTAACGTTCTTACAGCGACAAATCATTGTTACGTTTGTTAGAAACGCTAAATGCTTTCCGGTTGACACACAAAACTGGTAATTCAAAAACAGTTTTTCTGTTTCTGAAAAAGATGTTTGATGTTCAGTCAAGAAGCACACAACAAACCACGATCTTTTATTTCAACATATTGATTTAGTTGGTAAGACCTTTCCTATCTTCCGTTTTATTTTTGTATTTCGAAAAGCAAGAAGGAATATAATGTTCAAATGTTCCAGAATTCTCCTAAGTGTGAAGCATCATTGTGTCAAGCATACGGTCTACCCCTGTCTGGGGGTGGCATTATTTTGAAGATGGTCCATGGGCGGAAGAAACAATTATAAAGACAAAGCGAGATACCGTTCTCTTAGGCTTTTTCTCCTCAACAACATTATCACTGGTCTAGTTTCATGAAAATGTTAAATAATTTATTATATCTGAAGTGGAGAAACATCGTTATTTTTCAACATTTTACGTAAAGGCGAATATGGTTAAGCGCCCCTACTTTGCAAAAGTAATGGTGGTACTTTCTACTTTTCTTATTTGGGAACGAATTATCGCCATTTCGTAGGAGTGCTAACTTTTCATTTATAAACAGCGTATGAAGACGAGCGCTCCATGGTTTCCACTGCTACTAATACACCGCAAACAAACTTCGTATCGGTCACTTGACCTTCTCACACCTTCCTTATATCATAAACGCATCATCTGCGCGCTTTCCATTTTGTTGCATTATGAAAGTCTTTCCATTGCAAGTCAATTACAAAAACACGACTTGTTTTTGGGATAACTTTGTCAGTTAGTTCAAAAGGATTACATCTCCTGCAGTAAAGTACTTTTCACATCGAGTATTAATTGAAGGTTTCACATTTTTGTGTTCACTTCTTCCTCTTTTTCAGATTCCAAATTCAGGCCGCCATTGCTGTGTCCATACGATGATTGCCAGGATGGTTTTCCGGTGACAGATTGCTGACCATCTTCTCCGTTGGTAGATTCGCTCTCATCCTCTTTGTTGGTTGTTGAATTTACTATCGAAGTATCTTGAACATTAAAGATGTTTAAATTTCAACATACTTTCAAGATTTTACACAAATCGTAATGGTTTATTGTTTCATATGACTCAGCCATCAAGCAGAAGCACCATAAAAGCCATCGTATGCGGTAAACCAACCATTAGCGAACATTGGAGCAAATTAAAACACAACGGCACAATAGCTGATCAGTGTAAACATAGAGGGGCGCTGTGTCATATAGGATTGGCGAAAGACCGTGGCGGTCATCTGGTCAACCAACCTCGTTTATCACTTTATAAGCATGATGAAAAGAAAAAGAAAAACAAAAAACGAATGAACGCAGAACATGGTGAAGAAAATGTACAGGTGAAAACGCATGCCTATGAACATAGATGAGTGGATCGAGTTTAAGTGAAGGAATTTGGTGTGGTTAGAATACTTTTAGCAATACAAAGAGATTAAAACATAGTAATAAAAAGTAAAAAAGTTACAAACACTAATTAGTGAGGTACAAAATAAAAACAAACCAAAACAGAAACAAACAAAAAGTCTACTTCCATGCCGAAAAGCATAGAATGTGCACACAAAAAATACGAAAAAGTAGATATACACAAAAAGTAAACAGAGTTACAGAATACTAGAATACACAGCATTTTGTTCTGGACAAGGGAAATGTTGCTAAAGTTCATAATTGGGAATTTTTTCCATGTTGGAGGTGTTTCTTAAGTTTCCATTTAAAGCTAAATTTGTTGAAAATTTAATATCGTCTGGTGTTGAAAACCATACTTTTGGGCGAAAAAATTTAAGAGAACATTTTCTTGAGGAGCATGAATTCATGCTTCACAGGGTATCTTGCTAGATCGAAAGTCCAAGAAAATGTGAGTAGCATGTTCGGAAAGGACATCCCAAGGTGGAGATGATTATTTGGTGAAATGCATATTTTTTGTGACTAAGTAAAAACTTTTGTTTTTTGTTATTTAGAACGTTTTCAGTTTAAGAGACTTGAAACAAGTCTAAGCACGAAACAAGCTGAAAATGCTTACCTCGTGATTTCGGTCTGTAGTATCGACGATAGACGTGATACACTGTAGCAAGAACGACTACCCAAGCAACCTGCCATCAGAAATACACTTGATAGTAATGTAATGTAGCACTAACAAAAAAGATAAACAAAGATATATCCTTTCTTATTTTACTGTAGTAAGCTAGTCTATACAGCCATACTGGTATTGATTAATTACCATATTTTTCTCCCCACTTAAATCTCCTGGTTGTGGCGCAATGGTATTCTCATCTATTGAGTTTCGCAATCCCACTTGTCTACATATCTCACACCGTCTACCGGTTTGCGACAAGGGGGAACGTGCGGCTCTCGCGAACATTAAGAAAACGGCCGTATCAGCAAATTTATTGCCTAAGTTACAATATCACAACCTCCGGTTAAAACGAAACTCCATGACAAACAGGTATTTCGACAGTTATTCAAGAGAAGTCTCTCGTCCTCATATCTTTTATCCTTGTTTTCCTCAGGATGACAAAGCTAGAATGTTAACATAAAATTAAATTATATTTTTGCAGCTTGCCAGCAATACTCCACATTTTATGTATAGCCGATAATTGTTGATATGTCTCCCACACCTGGTTTACGACCCCATTGTTCTGAGGGGAATAACGGCGTTTTCTATGAATCGACTCTCCTTAAAATCTTATAGTGTCTGATTCTTTGCTGAGAAAGGATTTGTTTCGATGGACAGTCGACTCTCCTTAACGAGACAAGAAATATTTCAAGCACAACGATTAAGGCCCATGTGTTTTTCACACCTAATTTTTGGCACGGGCAGTAGCGTTGTTCTCTTAATTACAATAATCATATTATTTCACAACTCACAGCGCTATCGTCTTCCCCAGAGCTGTACAAATGTTTAGTTTTGTTACAGTATCATCCACTGCTTGGATGGTGCTGCAAATCTTTCTATGACTTAACTTATTTTGAGCTCAAAGTTGCCTTACTTTGATTTCAGTTAAGGCATAGAGATATATCTAACCTACTCTTTACATAATATCACGAAGCGCTTGACTGTGATCGCCTACCTTCCTGTTAAGGCAAGACTCGTTTTCATGTAACTACACAGCACTTCTCTTCAGCTGCTTTTCTCTTTAAAGAAATGAAAGTTTTTTGGTTCAATCAGAAATGCGCACTGGCCTTTTTCTTCTTTCCGTGCGATTAGATACATTCAGAAATGATCGCTGTAACTGTCGGATCGTGACCTCATAATAGCTTTGGTCCTCACACGGGTGTTTTCGTACAATCGTAAAAGACTGGAAACCTAAAATCTTGTCGCTTAATAAACTGCAGTGCTAACCTTTCATTGTTCATTCAGATTTACGTGTACAAACGTTAGAGAACACTTGAGCAACATACGCAGATCTGCAAAGCATTGTAGTTGTTTTTAAAAGAACTGAAAATGATTACAGGTGGGGTAATTTCCATTAATGAAACAGGGATCCTCATGAAGCAAGTGAGTTGGACAAAAGTCCAATTTAAAATATTGGTAAACTATCTGATACTAATAGGACATTTTTCGATATTCTTGCAAGTACGAAAACTCATGGTTGCAAGTAAAAAAAACCGCATTATTCAATGATATACTTATTTTCCTGCGCTTTGAAAACTAACAATAATCGCTAGTTTTCCAATGACTCTTTGAAGATCACAGTGATTTTAACGCACGCCATGATTCCATAATTTGATTTTTAAGACTTTTGTCCTTTGTATTTAGAGCAGCTGTATACGTTCAGCAATGGGGTTTGATAATTGCGAACATTTTGCTGAATGAAGCGATAGAAATGGTGTTACTGGCGTTGATTTAATAAAAAAAATTAAGAAACATATCTCCGTCTGAAATTTTAAAGCTGCAGTTGGCAGATGAAAAACGCGATCATCCTTTACCAAACTCTTCCTCAATGTCCAAGCTGAACCTCACCTACAGGCAAAGTTAGTTTGGTCGACCTATATTTCAAAGCTTGTGTATTCATTCATTGCTAAGTCCCGCACGTACCACTTTTTTGACCCGACTCTTCACGTTTTTGCAACTCCATAACTCTCCAGCCGATTGAGCTAGAGAGCGATCGAAACCATCCACGGATTCTGCGTCTTTACACCCCTTGCCAAAATCTGCGTCTTTACAGCCCTTGAATGGCTTACTAGCATATCTGTAGCAGAAATTATGGACAAAAACACAAAAATTGGTGAAAATTTCTTCACCCA
>JGI24158J21664_10014509_pt1 | contig 10331 bp, 7 predicted proteins | sample Ectturendosymbi3_FD_21664 | JGI IMG/M metagenome (IMG submission 21664) | reverse complement strand
CGGAGTGACGTCATCGCTAAAAAAATTGCTAGCGGACTGTTTCAAAACCGTAGCGGACGGCCCGAAGACTGGACTGTTAGCGGCCCGTGCCATCTCTACTTCTACCACATATGACTAAAAGTTGTGCGCTAACTTCTTTTTGTGCTATGCGCAGTTATCTGTGGCGCTACAAAGTCTATTGCGCCACTGTTTTTGATTAAAGCTGAAATGACCAGTGCGCTTTTTCCAGCATACTATACTCTGATAATATTGGAATCTGCTGAATGACTCTGCAGATACAAGTATGTACACTAATCTGTTCTGAGAATAAATGCAATGTCAAGCGCGTTGAAAAGATAGCGCTTGTTTGTTGTAGAGATGTTGTGGATAGAAATGTTGGTCCGCTGCCTAAACCGCCCCAGCAGTTTCTGTCCACTGTACGAAACGCAACCGCATTTGTTGAGCGTAGCTCTGACCGCAACGGCACTGCGACAGAAACTAGAGTTGAATTGTTGCATATGAATCGGCAACGTGTTTTTATTTTGTCACCACATGCATTCTCTTTAACCAAGTTTGTGGATAAATCCATACCCATCTTGCTAATTGCTACTATATAAAAAGCTACTCAACGTTGTAACATTTGCTTCAGCTGCACATAGCTGTAATGCACTATAAATAACTCTTTTAACTAAAAAACACTTTGCAGTTGATTCGTGCCAAAGGTTCAGTACTTTTGACATATAAAATATTAAATAAGTGTTTCCATACCTCTTCAAAATGACCAATGGCAACATGATGCACAATAAGGATTTAGCTGCTGCACTTAGAGTACCACAAATTCTTACATGCATTGCAAAGTGTGTGATGTAATTACAGCACTTATTGATATTTAAATATACTAAACGTACTGTTTCCATGTTCATACATCACCACAAAACCAAAGAAACATGTTGCTGAAAACAAAGTCAGTCACAAACGACACGAGACCTTTTTCAATATTGTTTAGCAAACGTATAAGAGTCTAGAGTACTGCCAATTTATGCAGGAGTTTAAATACATTTATCCAGGTTTTATCCTTGGTGTCAACTGTCACATACCATCCGTTAGGTTTCAGCGCTACCGAAACTGCAAGGCTTGTTATATTAAGTTCTTATTGCCTACAACATACGGCGAGGAATGTTAGCACAGTCAAGCCACAACAGAGGAGGAAGTACATCAACAGATCTTACTTGTGTGCATTGGACCACTGGAATTTCCTAAACGCTGGAATACAGAAAGCGTTACAAGTAGAAAGTAAGACCTTAAGACACTGTACTTGCAAGCACAAGTCTTGGTATCAACTTATGGCTTGTAATTTGCGAAGATTCGATATAAGACCCAACATCTCCACGCGGTTCCCTGCAATTACGTGCTGACAATTTTGAACACATGCCACGCGGTCTGCACCAGAGGTGGCCACGGATCCGGAGTAACGGAATCGACTCCGGCAGGATTCTGCGTTTTTCTTCGGACCCGGAGCCGGAGTCAAAAGAAAGAAGCTGCGCGGCGCAGCTCACACCTCTAGCTGTTTGCTTTAGTCCAGTGCTTCTCAATTGTTTAATATTCCAATAGCGGTTGGATAAATATGGTATGGCCCACTTTCTTGGTAAGATTTAGCTTACGTTGGTGTTATCACACAACTATGTGTAGCGTCAACAAGCTAGTTGTTTGTTAGATATGGGCGTGCTGGAGAGAAAATTGAAGATACGGCTGTTGATGGGTCATCAGATTTTAGGTGTGTGTTATTTTGTTTTCAAAACGCGGTTGTTTAGCAAATTTTAGCTGGGTAAAAGTACTTTCACAGCTAGTTCGGTTGCTTGAAAACCTCGCTTTCACCCACTGTTTGGGAAAACTATAGGTTAGTCGTTGATATTGAAGCCAACTTAATTTGGCTGAAGTACGATGAAGGAAAAAAAAGCTGAAAATAATATCAGTAATCAATACGAATCACTGCAACTGCATCACAGAACTGAACTGATGATTGACATACCAGGCAACTGCTACAGGAAGTCGCAGACTTCGCGTCAGTATACCCAGCTTCTGTTGGCATGAGTCTTAAATGGACAAGTGAGTTATCCAGGCTATTGTTTACACTTCACATTGTTAAAGCGTTTATCAAAGTACGAAATGTAGGCCCTATTTTTCTGTGCGCCATATTAGAAAAGTAAACGAAAAAACAACTAGTAGATTTTGTAGAAGGCAGTTCTGCCCTCCGCCAAAAGATCGGTCCGTTGTGACAATTTCGAGGTAAACTCACACCAGCATCAGTACCCCAGCTTACCAATAACGTTTGAAATCTTGAAAACAGAAGCAATGGTAAAGTTTCAAAACGAAGAGCAGTACTTGCTAAATGGTAAGCTTTCGAAATTTGCACGTTTCAACAGAAAAGTTTATTAGTTGACTTTACTACAAGGTCAAGACAGGATAAGATTATGCTGCATACTTTGTGCGTCAAAGCAACAAAGCTATTGGGTGAATTTCATCAAATATGAAGTTGTTCAACCACAATCAAATGATGGTACAGTACAGCCCCAGAGCCCGCTAATTCCTGTGCTTCACTGGTAAAGCTACTACAAGACAGAAAGAGTACCCATAGAGATTCCGTAATCTATTGTAACTTCTTCGCTTTTGTAATCTGTAACGTTTTGTGATACACTTCGCCTGTTCTTTAAGTTTTAACTGTGAGCGAAAGGTCTGAAAAGACAAATTTTGTTCTTATTCAGGCTAAAAACGATTTTATGTAACACATTTCGTTGTCTTATCAACTGGGAAACATTTGTTACATTCAAGCCGACATGAACCACGGTAATAACCCTGTAACTCAACCGTTTCCTAAATCCAATCCTTTGCATTTGTTAAAACACTACAGTCTTTTAAAAAATTCATCATTTTGCGAGCTTACATGTTTTGCTTTTTATGTAGGCTACAGTTAAAACTCCTGCAAACGTAGCGTGGAATACATGACAAAAACTTGTCAAAAATATTTCTTGTGGGCCGGTGTTCACAAGAGCACCATCATGTGACAGGATTACTGAAAGAGAATAGAGGTATTTAGTCCAAGTTTTAAATCGCAGTTTAAGGCGCGTGTTCACAGAAGTCCAACAACAATAATCACTGATGAACAACTGCCAATAACAGTTTTGGCATAACTAGAGTTGCTACAATGAACGAAGACTACTGTATATATTCTGTCGGCATAATAGGTTTCGGAGCAACTGTTGTCATCAAAATTTATCAGCCAGCAATATCCTCGAAATTCGTGAAAGGATTTTTTTTGTCTGTGGTGAGCAAATAGCTATTAATTCTATCAAACTGAAGGATGGTGCACTAACTAATAACGTTTAAACCTGTGATGCAGTGTTTTTCGTTTGGGGCATTCTGCACGAACAGCTTCGATTGAACGAATTTAGTTTTTGAGGTTTATCCATCAGAAAAAAAACAAATTCAAATATTTCCAAACAAAACTTCAGCCGCAGCTTTCTTGATCATGATCTCAACAGTAGAAAGGAATTTTGAACACAAAAGTTTAATAATATTTGCTATATTTGCAAACAGCCAAGCAAATCGCTCGCGAGAGTGAAAACACAACGCAAAGGCAATGAATGTGTTGGCTCTAAAATGAACTCATTTTCCACGTTGCCCATACAGAACTCAAAATCTTTCAAAACGAATTTTACCGCAACAACCCTTCATTTATTTCCAAGTCCTCTCGATACTATAAAACGGAGGTTAAAATGAGTCTAAAAGGTCATGTCCTTGTTGTCGATCCTTATTTTCTTCCAAAGAATATTTATTGTTATACAGAGCCGCAACCAGTTGAAATTTATGGAGGAGAACAAGGATTGTAACTTGTTGTTTCACCGAACAACTAAAACTTATCGGTGCTTTCGCAATGTTTTAGAAAATTTTGGGGAGAAATTACCCGGTTACCCTCCCTGGTTGCGGGCCTGTTGTTGTAGGTTGTAGTTTTACAAGTAAAATTGCAATGACTGCCGAATCCCACTATTCCAAATAAAATGCTGTACCATGGCCTGACCAACCCGCGACTCGAGAGCCGCATGCGGCTTTTCATCCGGATACATGGGGCTTTTACCTAAATTCAGTGTTTATTCGAGTATAAGTCGCAAAATTTTGTACCATTTGTTCACCTTGAAAGTCGTCCCACTAAGTAACATGTGTAAAAATGAATGGCTTGTAAATTTCTGTCATTATCATGCTCGTGTGTGATAGTTACAATAAATCTAGCTGAGCAAAGGTATGTGTGTGAATGAGGAAGAGATGGGGCGATGTTCATGTGTGCTCATCCAATGTATATGATGTGGCTCTTTGTGGAAACACAGCAAGAAATTTGGCTCTTGGTATCTGACTGGTTGGCCACCCCTGCTATAGCTATTTACGAGACTCAGAGATAGAGAAAACAAACTTTTGTAGTGAAAACTTTCTTTTTGGACTAAAAGTACCTTTTCAATGAATTGCAGAAAATTTTAATACTTACTGCAGTTGTTCGACTGATTAGGTTCATGGAAGCAAAATTATGTTTAACAGCAATTTTTCCTAAAGCGTGCGCTCAGCGATAAAACTACCTACAAATCTTAAGCATGACGGCAAGGTATTTTTCTTTAAGCAATGTATTCCAAAGCTTTCTAAAATATTTTTCACTCATTCTACGGTCCTTGCGTTAGAACAAATTCAATCAAGCCATTGAGGCTTCTGTAGCAGATGCTTGCATACGCTGTGCGTTGTTTTCTCAAAGAAGGCGAAGCTTGTAAAAAGCAGAATAAAGGAGAAAATTGTGGAATGTAAATGTGCTTCAATTACAATTTTCATTCAAGTTGTTTTTACTGAAAACAACACATCCCGTAAAGAGCGCTGAAAGCTGCTTTGATAACAGAACAAGACGACAGATTGTTATTTGGGAGAATTTGTCAACTTGATCGATTAACGTTATCCCACGGGAAAACCGTCACAGTTCAAACTTCAGTTTCGAATAAGCAAAAACGACATTCGAGACCTTTGTTGTGTCGTAGGAATGTGCCATCAGTGACATAAAAGTCATGCAACTTATAAAAGCAGTAGAACATTTTGTGATGCTCAGACGCGTTCCAATGTAATAGATCTGGAGTGACAAACTGAGCACTTGCGTCTGTGGAAATTGAAACTTGACGACACAGTCCCGATGGAAAATTTTCAGAACGATGAATGGCTGTGTTCTAATTTAATTTATCGCAGTCTATCAAGGGAATATGACCGGCATTTGTTGTATGAGCTTTCCAGGGCGCTTTTAAACGCATACTCTTCAGTCAACCGTTTAAACCAGTGGCTTTCAACCTTTTTCATGCAACGAACCATTTTGCAAACCAATTCAACCTAACGACCCCCTTCCAAAAATTTCCAGTCAGGCATATATAATACAGTTGTGTTTGCACAATAGAAGATCGCAATAGTGAGTGTTGAACAAAGACTCATTTAATAAATTCATGCACATGGCAGCATTAGTGAGAGAGACCCGTGCCGTATGCAAATCATTCCACAGCAAAACTCATTGTAAACTAGAATAACTCCCAAGTTAGCTACCGCATTCAGATATCTAATTTACAAACTCAGAACATTCTTACGTCACAAAGTTATTCGTGCGTTGCTAAACGCAGCAGTACTTTGTACTGCAGTGTTTTTCAACATTGGGTTCCGAAGCAGACCGAAATTGCCTGGGACGAAATTCACAACCACAGTTCTATGCGGTTGTAGCAATGAAGACACTTGGATCATTGCATAGGGTGGCAAGAGCAACGCAAACATTTGCGCAAGGTTCCACTGCCACAAAAAGGTTGAAAACCACTGTTGTACTGTAATGGTCATGATCACACTCAAAACTTTGCGATGGTCATAATCGCATTTAAAACAATTTTGATTGAAAAAACGGTCTATCATTTTTGCCAGGTGATCCTATTATTATGGCTACGACAAAATTGGTTCCACATACGAAATATAAAGTAGAGAAGCAATCATGAATATTTCAATCAGAAGCTCTGGCGATCCTAGAAAAAAGGCAAACGACCCCAGGTTGAAAACCACTGTTTTAAACCAATGTGCTCTTTGCTTTATGTTAATTCGAAGCAGTTTTCTTTATTTACGCAGTTAAAACTGTAGAATTTCAAAAAGAATTGCCCATGAACAATTTTTTTTCTATCATTTACCGCTTCTCCTAGTACAGTTGGAGACGATGACACCAGCCTATAGGGAATGTTTTGAACAACATCAAAATTTTATGACTTGCTCGGCAATCACAACATTGGGAATTATTTGTTGGCATATACTGTATAGAAAGATATAGTGGTTAACAAACAATTCGGGTTTAAACTTTTAATAATTGTAATGATGAAGAAGTTAGAATAATGCAGCATAATACATGTGAGGCTGGACAAACTTGTTCGTACTTGATACACACAGCATGGTGCGTAATTTTTGCTGAACGTGAGATAAAGCAAAAATCGCCATTAGCTAAACATACAGTATAGTTGCTGTGCTCTATCAGCGCGATTAACTGTATAACGTCTGCAACTCTTCTAAAATCTTCTTTACTTGTAGCAGAATTACAAATGTGCGTCTAGAATTTTTGCCAGTTGACTAAAACTCGACACGTCCACAAGGCTCACAACTTATAAATCTGGTGATGCAGTCCTTCTGTGACCGAGTTTAAAGAAAACTTGCTCTTGCCCCAGTGATGTAATGATTTCATCATATATAGAATTTGCTCCAAGCAAGAGTCAGCTGAGCAATAAGCAAAAATGAAAGTGCCAGAAGTTTATCAGAAAGACAGCAATAAAGGAAAACAGCAAAGGCTTTATTTTCACCTTTTGTGAACCTTGGAATGCAAATTCTTGAAAAATCGACAAAAGTGTGTCAATTACCGACAGATAAAAATATCTGTAATATTTTGCTTATATTTTAATAAATTTCCCTCCTCACAGGGCAGAGTGAAATATCACAGAGGCCTCCTGAATATCACAGAGCCAATACCGTTTTTCAGAAGTTGTCGGCAGCATAGATTACAAATCCACAGGAACGTGTTCAAAACAACTTTGATTTGGCTACAACAAACTTACTCATTTTTTGAAGTGGCGTAGCTGGAAAACCCTCACCTATTATGCGATTAACCAGTGCACTGCCTAACATTGGCACCCGCCCTGAATATAGTTTGACCTCATGACAATCCTTGCAATGCGAATTCAGCACAAACCAGTTTCAAAGTGAAAAAATTGCACATTTTAATAATTTGGCAATGATTTCACTGCTTAAAATTGATCAGAATCTACCGAAAGAAATCCTTTTTCGCAGCATTGAGTCAGACATTATGATATTCACCCACTGTAACTGCTGATTAGGCATCATCGGTTCTTATTCAAATATAATTTTCAAATTTCAAATAATTTTTAAATCTCAAAGTTGATCAGATTGAAATATTTCTTTAATTGTTTGCTTTACTGCTGTGTAACCGTATTCCGGGCATCATGCAAGAGACCAGCAATATATATACGAAAATTTAAGAGGTTATGACACGTAGACGATAATTTTGCATCTATCATATCTGGAGGTTAAATACCGTGTAAACTGCTGAATTTTCAAAAATTGGATATAAAAATTAACAAAGTTTTCTAACATTTTCAATAATACAAAATGAAATCAAATGAGTGTTTGAAGAGTTGGCAGTTGCACTGCTGAATGTATTTGTTACACGCTTCGTAGATTTGGTGAAATTGCAAAGTTATTTCTAAGTGTGCGAGACAACACATGTTTATAAAACATTTTGTTTCGTTTTGAATTATTTTCCTGTGTTTTGCTTGCCCTATTCTCTATATCTCGAAACTGTTTGTCGTTTGTTTACGAATGTGATTTTCTACTAGACTTGCGTGGGATTGGGTCGTCTTGAACTATAGTCGACAGTCGACACTAAGTTAAATCATAAAATATCTCCCTCCAGGTTTTAGGTTAGCAAGGGGATATTACTGTACATCACTACCCAACTGCTGTTGTGGTAAGAAAATCTTACCTTCGAAACTAAATGTAAATCAGCTTTCCATGGGAGTAGATTTGCCTCTGTTAGGTTTGGAATGTAGCACTATGGGATATCTTGCTCTAAGTCAGGGGTGGGGAACATGCGGCCTACGGGCCATATGCGGCCGGCGTGAACATTTGATATGGCCCGCAACAGAATTGTCGTTCCCCAAGGTAGAGTACAACATCGTGTCAAAACGAAGGTACTAAGGTAGCAAGTCCAGAGAAGTCACTCTGTCTCGTAGTTAGACAAAGGTACAATTTTACGATAAAATATATTGCTTTTGCAGCCCGCCAGCGATAATGAACAATTCATGCGGCACGTGTTAATAANCAGGTTCCCTACCCCTGCTCTAAGCAATGTCATTGTTGGGCCACTCCCAGGTGGATAACTTAGTTCAAAAATCTTATGAGCACCTTTTGTGCTTCTATACGCACATTTCGTGTAGAACTGACATTTTTCTTGTTTTTCCTGCAGTTTATACTCCAGTCAAGTCAACAGTGTCTAGAATTTATCAACCGCATACCAACCGTCATGGTTGCGGTTTTCGCATAGGTGCGAGATCGTAGCCTGGGAGAGCACCGACAGCACGTGCTGCCCCTTTACTTTCTTCATTTGGAAGTGTAAGCAATTCTGTCCATATTAATTTTCGCATTTAGCAACTTTTATCCACAGTTGTAAAAGGTATTTAATTTCCTTGCAAAGTCTGCCTAAACCATAGCAGATGAGATGAAACATGTGTCCACGAGGTGCCGACAACATAGTTTGTCTTTTGCAGTGCTCATATAAATGACTCTTACCTCATGCACCAAGTTCTTTAGGTTAGCGAGACTCTTGTAGATGGAACCATCACCTTGTATAGCGGTCAGGCAATTAGTTCGTATTCGGTAACTGACGGTATGTTGTTGTGCAGGGGTTCCCAACCTTTCTCTGACCATGTACCCCTTCAGCATTCCGACAGATGAGCATGTACCCCTTCAGCATTTCGAAAGATAAGCATGTACCCTTAAATTTTTTATGACAAAATATTTTATCATGATCAATCATAGATTTATTTAACAACAAACATATAACGGCTTTTGAAAATAATATTCACTGATATATCTATAAATATTTGGAAATAAAAGATATGTAAATATATATTTCTCTTCTATTGCTAACCTTAAATGTACCCCTAGGAGTACATGTGACCCAGGTTGGGAACCTCTGTTATTGTGTTTTAAGGTTTCTACGAGCATACCTTCTCCTGAGTGATCCGAACCTCCTGAATATCACAGAGGCCATCGTCTTTTTTCTTTAGTAGTGTAGGAAAGACTAAAAAACGTCCTCAATTTCTATCATTAACGAAAAGTTTTCATATATGTGTTGGACGCTCAATTCTTTGGTGATCCAGCAGTATTCGGGGTGCAGTGTCTGCGGATCTACAGAAATGTAAGTGCGAGGCGTCCATCTTGCCTTATATTTCAGTAACAGGTCAGTAACAGGTAAATTTCGTCTTAACAAAAAAACAGTACAGGAGAATTTATTTTCGGAGAAGAAGAAATGTAATTGTTGTCTTTAGTTATTTCCGCCAGTTATCCTGTAGACTAAATACAATTTTGGCGATCACCAATACGAGTAGAGTGTGTTTATCTCTGGTCATTCATCTATACTCTACGTCAGTGGTGCTCAAACGTTTTAGCTCGTGGGCCACATTTGTTTTTCAGAAATCCTTCGCGGGCCACAAGAATTATTAATCTCAATAAAAATTCTCTAAAAAATTCTCTTAAATGATTAAAGTTTTAACCCTATGTGGACATTTGCTGGAAATTTGCAACGTTTCAAGTTTCTTTATTTATTCACTCTCTGCGGAGTTTCTAGTCGCGGTTGTCGATGTCAGCCGATTTGCAACGTTTGAATATCCGTTTCTAATTCGGAAATACTTTTGTCACGCCTTTTAGTTTTTGATGCCAAAGTATGTTAGGGATCAAATGTTTGGTTGAGGAAACTTCGTCTGTAACTTGTATTGCTGCGATTAAATCCAGCGGTTGTATGTGTCCTGGAGAGTTCGTTTTTTATTATGGTTTGAGCAAGGCTTGCTTGAGTAGACTCTGCCGTTGATATGACGCAACTATTATTTTGTGAGATTGCACGTCTATTCCAGCAAACGTTGCAAATTAGCTGACTTTGTCAATGGAGTCATATTTTTTGGTATTTTATGCAGTACATTTCTTATTACTTACAGCAGAAAATCTTGCTGTAAGAATGGATTCTGGCACAT
>JGI24158J21664_10014505_pt1 | contig 10333 bp, 9 predicted proteins | sample Ectturendosymbi3_FD_21664 | JGI IMG/M metagenome (IMG submission 21664) | reverse complement strand
AGTATAATTCACTGTCGAAAATGTAAAGTTTCTACCTTATGTGGTTTTTGCGATATAAAAATTTTTATGTGTGCAGGACTTTATGGACACCCTGTATAATCAGGTGTGGATTTTAGGGGAGGCGGTCGCCTCGGGTCCCCTTTTTTAGAGATGCCGTGATGGCTCCCCTTTTGAGTGTTTCACACTTAGTTTTTGCATTTTTTTATCAAAAAGCTTATTAATCACTCTCGAGCCACATTTAAGCTCTGAAGCAAGTCATATGTTTGTCAAAATAAAGCAAAAGTATGTGCAAATGTGCGAATAAAGGGTGCCCCTCAACAACTTCAAAGTGTCAGCAACGAACAATATAAAATCTAATGACTTCAAACAATTAACATTGTGAACCATACTTTCACGCAGAAGCAAATTCCCAGAAAAAATGAAAAATGTAATTTTCTTTCAGCGAATAACGTTTGTATATATCATGTGTAAAATATAAGACCCTTTTCTGAGAGTTTGCCTTGAGCACCTAAATTCGAACATCCACCCTTGCATATAATAAAAACAAATTTAACACAAAGGACCGCGGGGCCCGTAGCAATTGCTACATCTGCTACTATTGTTAATCCGGCACTGGCCAAATTGTTAAATTGCCAAGCAACTTCATGCACTGTGGAGCTTGCCAAACAACTTCATGCACAAAGTTTTTTAGCAAATTGCCAAGCAACTTCATGCACAAGTTTTAGTATGCTACGCAAACTGTTGGCAAAAGATCACCATTTCTCTCTAGGTAACGTTTGGAAATATTTAGCATCATATGAAAAATAAATCGCTTGAGTAAATCACTTTCGTTTAAAATGCTTGTGCACAAATACAACTTTTTACTGCAAATTTTGTTAAAATTAATGCATACTTCTCACGATTTTATTACAACAAAATCCTGCCCTAGTTACGAGTATTAGTAGTTTTCGGACAGCTGCGGGTTTAAGACCGAAAAAGTGCGGTGCGGGTTGGGATGGTCTGCGGGGTGGGTGCTGGTTGGAAATGTGCGGGGCGGGAGCGGGCAAGATTTCTCAAATTCCTGCGGGTGCGGGGCGGGAGCGGACAAAAAATTCAACCCGCGCAGGACTCTAGTGTGCATACAGCTTCATTCAAATGACGCACTCACTTGTTTTCCTTTTTTGGCTTTAAATCTTGTGAATCTGTTGTTTCATAACGTCATTTTGGTTGGAAGTGGCCCGCAAATTGTCACGTTTTTGTAAAATGGCTCGTAGGTCAAAAGTATTTGGACCACGCTGGTTAATGCATTGCCATGCATGAGTTTTATTTGAACCCTGATTAAAATGTAGGACATGATCGTAGAACCCGATAATACAGATAGACCAGATGTTTTTAACTTTGATGATTCAAACACACGCTCATCATGATCTGCAATTACCGTTTGCGGTGTGTAGTTGTAAAGTTGTAACCGAATGCAAAGCATTTGCTACGTTTCAGAGATAGCGACACAAGGTAAGGCTTGAAATCAACGCGAATGTTTTGGATTGCAACTCCCTTCTATTAAGACTTCTCCCAACTTTTTCATTGACAATCGCTGACCCAGGTACTAAAAGCCTTGCCATGGAATTTTGCAACTTTGCGCCCATATTGACACATGCCATCTTGACACAACTCACTCTTCCACAAATTACCTTCATACAGTTCACCCCTTTTGCAGCTATGCTCGCTCAACTCATCCTCAGATTTTTCATATCTCATTCGTCTCTGGACTTACCTTGTCCATATACGTTGTGATAAAACTATCATTATTTCGTTCTGGAAGTCCATCGTGTTCGATGATGACTTGCTCCTCTACAAAATTTTAGTTATAAGTTATGTTCCACTGCCTGTGACTTTCTTGAAGTGAGCGGAGGCCAAAGTCAGAAACACACCTTCGTCCACAAGTGGGGCATAGTTGCCAGAACCGGTTTGGGGGGTTGTCGCTTAAGTCGATCATGTCTTCTGCCTCATCAAAGGCTCGAGTGCGATTGAGTTCAAGCTTATCGACCGCCTGTTGACAGATTGCGTGCCACACTTTCCTGGAAGCGGCTATGGCCTCCAAACTCGATGGTGGGATGTTGCACAATGTTAGAGTGGTATTCAGGTGGCCCTTAGATTGTTTTTTCTGCCCACCTGTCGAGCGTCGACCAGAAGCAAGATCGCCACAGAGAATCTGTCTTGGAAAACGTTTATCTGGCGTTCTAATAACGTGACCGATGTAGCGGAGCCAGCGCTGCACCACGAGCGCCTCTGTTATGGAGGTTTGCTTTCTGCATGATCTGGATTCCTGTAAAGTGTCCACACCTCGCTTCCGTGCAGCAGAGTAGATATAGAAATGACCGAGTGGACGGCAACCTTAGTTTTAATCGACATATTCCGATTTAGGAAAACTCTGCCGCCAAGCCTACCGAAGGCTGCAGTAGCCGGAGGGATGCAGTTTTGATTCTCGTCGTTAATCAAGCACAATGACGGTAGAATGCTGTCCAAGTAGGCAAACTGATCCACTTGAGGGATGGGCTCCTCACCGGCCAGGAAGTTGTGCTCGATGTGAAGGGATACTGCCGATGGTTGGCACGTGACTACAGTCTTCCAGACATTATTAACCCGGCTCTGCTCTAAGAATCATTCATGGTGCTTAGGTTGCGTTGCAAGCCATGGAGATCCAGGGAAGGAAGAACGTTATTGTCTGCATATTGGAGGTTGAACACTGTAGTGGTGCTAGACTTGGTCTGGGCTCGAAGCCGGCAGAGATTAAACACGCTGCCATCCAGCCTGTAGTTGACGAGAATTCCATCGGTTGTTTCAAGATTATGCCGGTATATAAGAGTAACGGCTGCAAGTAGATGTTAAAAATGACAGGAGCGAGGACGCAGCTTGGTTTTACACCCACTTCGACAGAAAAGGACTCGGAGACCAAGCCTCCAGACACCAACGCTCGCAGACATGTACATATGGAAGTCTTTTAGGATGTCAGTGAATTTGGAAGAACAACCACATTTTCAGAGGATTATTTCCAGTAGATCTCTGTTGACAGTAACCAAAGCTTCATGGTAAGATCAACGAAAGCCATGAAGAGATATTACTTTTGTTTCCTGCCCTTCTTAAGGAGACGGGCGACGTAAATCATCTTGATGCTGCTGCAATTTGTTCGTCAGCCGGATTGCGACTCAACTAGGATAAATTCTGTGACAGCATCTAGGAGTCATGCCAGGATGATGCAAGCAAAGATTTTCTCGGTTACCGCGAGTAGTGAGATACCATAGTAAGTCTGACAGACTGATTTGTATCCTTTCCTTTTGAGGACTGTGAGAATGTTGACGTTTCAACATTTGTTGAAGCAAGGTCTCCGCGAGCCAAACCTTGGTGATAGAGCAGTGAAAACATTCACCGCTATATTCAAATAACTTACCCGGAAGACCGTCTGGGCCGGAGGCCTTGTCGGTTTTGAAGTTTTGACATGATTTACGAACTTATGCGAGTGATGGAATGGCGTCGAGTTCATTCATTGGCGGTAGTGGCTATTGTGGTAGTGACAAACGGGTTAATCCTGTTAAGTAGTTCATTGAAAGCGAGTAAGGATACGGTGGTGGTCCCGGATGAGGGAAGAACCATTCTAAAAAAATTCTATCTCACGAGTCCTCTCCATCAAATCATGTCTCGCTAAGAGCTAGAGTGGCAATGTGGATGTCATATCGACCAGGCCCCGATGCAACAAGGGCAGTGCGTCGTCGTGGGCGGACCGGTTGTGTTGGTCTTGGCTTGGGGTCCGAAAGAGTGAGGAAGTTCCGTGTGGCGATATTCAAGAATCTGGATGTTTTCTTGTGTTTTCGACAAGGGTGATGCCTTAGTGGGTGCGGTATTCCACTCAGGAGAGGGAGAAGCGGGCAATGTTTAGGTCAGCTTTTCTAGGCCCTTCTTCGAAGAGAGGTAGGCAGTGCGAGTCCTAAAGAGGACTGCCCAACCGTGCAGGTAAGACACAGGGAGTAGTGCTGGCTTCAATTTACTACAACACTGACCATCTTGTCTGCACCCCCATACGTGCTGTGGACAAACTAGGGGTGTTCAGTTTCATTCAAAACCTGTCGCCGTTGGACCTTATTGTTTTCGCTTCTGCTGCCTGGTTGGCGCAGGGCTACTGAGCGTGTTCGTTTGGGATGTTTAACAATAAGTGGCAGACGAAATGACCGGAGTGCTTTTTCGCCGCTTCGCGGCCTTACTGTGTCTGTATTGAGTTTACTAGCGTTAAGGCCAAAAATAAAGCTTGTTGCTATTTGAAGAGGAGGGTGACGGAGGAGCTGCGCATTCAACTACCGTCTTCGCCTGTTAGCACTGGGGTCCAGTTGTCTAAGACGATTGACAGCATCATCAGGCTGCAACGCCATACCAGAACCGGATATTGTTTGGGAACTGCCTTAGCACAGTGGCGTAGCTGCGTAGCCGAGTACTATTTAATCATAGATGAAGCCCTGACATAGAACCATCGCTTCGAGCCAAAGCGGACATGGGAGTGATGGCAATTGAGAGGCTATTCCATCTATCTCAGAACTTCACAACTCCCGAAGTGGAGCCTTGCCAACGGATGCAGTTTAATGTCTTACCCAGGACGAACTATAATCTTGATCACAACTCTCCACTGCCACGAATTATCCTCGGTTTATTATCACGCAGGTTCTCTTACAACTGTTCCATACCGAAATACTGCTCGCAAAACTATTTCTACCCCTAACTTGTCTACAATCACCTCGTCGTACCTTAACTATTTCTGCCACTAGTCCATCGCTTGCAACTTGGCCTAACGCAACGGGACTTGTACAACTCATGTTCACTTAAATTTGCTTTGTTCGCAATTTTTCTGCTCTAGTGCTCGTCGAATAACGTTCATACCTCATATTTTTGGTCGTAAGTAAAAAGTAAGATGTTGTATGGATTAATCACCCATAGGAAAAATAATTTCTAGTATCAAAATCGTTCTCGTTGAAGAGTACTTTGCTTGTGATATAACGATGTAGACTTTGCTTTTGAACTAAGTAAACATCACTCGTGCGAAACTTTTCGGCATACCCAGATAAAAAATCAGGTGCTGTGTGTGATTCATATCACGTTTGCAATAACTGCTTTGCGCACTCAGGATTTGGTATTCATCGGTTGCAAAGCAATCTCCCAGTGTTGCACTTTGTTTTTCTCAGGGACAGCGATCGTTTCTTTCGTTGCATTTTGGGGCTTCAATGCGTTTTTGTTACTTTTGGATGTGACTGGAAGGCCAAAGTTTTTGCAAAGATACAAGATACAAGAGGAGAAGAATGTGCCCGTAAGAGTTTTCCTACTTACGTGATTCGGACAATATCCATCTGTACTTTGCGTCGGGAATTCCACATAAAGTGGTTTTCTCTGAAGTTGTTACTTGTTTTTTTATGTTAGTAGATTGCGATATTTGCTGTGTTTATGTTTAACACATAAAAAATATCTAATTAGAAGGTATCTCGCCTGAAAAGCCCTCCTGTCCGCCAAATAGTTTGGAAAAAGGCGTTCTATTTAGGGGCGTTTCTAGAAAATACTAATGTTCTCGAAAGGGTACTGGTCAAATTTAGATTGTTTTTGGCGTGATGGCGTTGTTGGTTTCGGGAACTGCACTGATGTGACCTGAGGGCCAACATCTCAGCTTGCATCTGCTGTGTTGGACAAACGAAGCTGAACACGAACAGCGGTTGGTACTTCTCCTAATAATACAGTATATGCAAACTGAAGTTCTGCTGCAGTTTTGTTTGTGGCATCCAACATAATTCAGGAAGATGCGGTGAGCGAAACATGGTGGAAGGAAAGACGTACCTAATAACGATAAAATATTTTAACCCCGCACGGTATTTCGTTGCTCTTGATGCTAAAAAATTCTTTGCCTGACTGCTGACTTTTTGAAAATGTTTGTGTTTTTTGTCACAAAGGTAGATCCTGTCAAGCTGAAAAAATGCATTCGAGTTGTTCTGCGCAACCAATTCATGTCGTGGCTCACTGTCGCTGTATTTTACCCTTTGTTCAAGTGGCGCGGCATGTCATTCAGTTCAGAACTGCCAACTTTTCAAATGGTGTTGCTGCAGTTGATTAGTTTCATCCTTCTTGAGGAGATTATGTTCTATTATGTTCACAGGTACGCACCTTTTCGCTTCTAAATCAAGATGTTATGTTTTAGTTGTACAAAAACAGTTTCTTCTGCTTACGACGATGGTTCCTCAAAAGCCTGAATAATCACAAGACGAATATAAGTATATGCGGACGCCACTTACTGGCTTGAATGTTGAGTGGTAAAGCGATTCCTGGCATAGTCCTGGTCACGGAGTTCGAATTTCACTTAATGCCGAGCTTTGTAAGTTTGATGCTGATGCTTGAAAAGATTTGGAAGACTCTGACTTTTAGATTTCAAACAATTTTTTTCGTCATCGACCATGAGAAATATTGCCGTACATCTCGTCTTTTCGTGCTGCAGAATCCACTGACTGAATGCATTGGCATCGATGTCGAACGTTGCGTTGGGTGTGATTCATTGAATTCCATTCATTATTTATTTGATGTCTCCTTATGCTATGCAACTTGCAGATTACTTCATCACCCCAAGCTCTACAAGCACATCCACAAAATCCACCATGAATGGACAGCCCCCATCGGAATTGCTGGCCTGTACGCGCACCCGATTGAAAACCTAGTAAGTGCAAAATACGCAATCGCCAAAACTTGTAACGAGTATCGCAGCCCACAGTTCAGTTAAAATTGGCGCAGTCGAACTTTGTCGGTTGTTGCTATTCTGGCTTTAAATGCGCCAAGTCTTCATGATAATGTGATATTCAAAAATTACTTCCCATGATGTACATTTAGTTCCTCTTAATTTTCCTTTGCATTTTCTGTGACATACTGTAAGTCACCCAACCCGGAAAAATAAGTAGCTGCATTTTGAGTGCCCGTTTGATAAAATATTTAACTTCTGTAGGTTGCATACAACCAGAATTAAGTATTTGTGTTTACACCAACAAGTCATTTTTTAACCATTCTGGTAGTGATGTTACGCGTGATTGCAAATCTTTGGCTGGACAGGTATATTGACCTCTGTGCACAGATCTCCAATGTTCTTCCGGTCCTGCTTGGTCCACTGATTGTACGAGCACACATCGCCACTGCTTGGTTGTGGATCGTCGTCACTCTGGTCAACACTTCTAACTCTCACAGCGGTTACCACTTTCCCGCGTTTCCGTCACCCGAACAGCACGATTTTCACCATTTGAAGTAAGCATGATTTTGCTTCTCGCTGCGTTAGCATGTGTTTTGGTTTGTGAGTAAATAACTTTGATCCCTCAAAATTTTCGGCTGGTCTATTTAGAATCAAGTTAAGGCCAAGACCTCGCAATGTTTTTGAGATCAGTTATCCTTCATGACAAGATAGGGTTGCCAGATAAGTTTTGTAAAAATACCGGCCATTTTTTTAACAGTCGCAGATCTAAACTGCATTCGTAAGCGCATATTTAATGATTTAATGGCACTGGATTCTCGAATGGAATTATTGAAAAGAATGTTTTTTGACAATGCATTTATTTTTCATGTTATTTTCTTTGCAATTTCATAAATCTCCCACAATGTTTGGTTTGAAAATGTTTCAAAATATTTCAAACCAGTGTATAAACGTACGCTTTGTGAGCATAGTCTATAGCCCTATGCTAAGCATTAGCAAACTAACCTACTTTAAATGGAAAATGATAACTGCAGTGTTTAATGTGAACGGAGGCGTTTTCTTAAACTCTAAAAAATGATGCACTTAGTAAATTTCCAGTTTCACATGTTGTGTATCAATTTCTGAAGTGAACATCTTACCGTACAATTTGATGGGTTTGCTTTTGTACGGTAGTATTGCCTGTATGAACACCATAACACAGCTAATAATTTCTTGCGTGCTACGTTCTCTTCAGTTTGCAAAAAACATTTTCTAGCTCACCTGAACTCTTGAAAAAATTTCTCACTACCTTCTGGACCACCAAGACTGGCTGCGAGATGACCTCCCGGTTGATTCGCTGGCCCCTTGCTATAGACCGCTGACGAAACAATGTGCCTGTTCATTGCAACTCGCGTAATAGTGGGAAGTTCGCTAGTCTCTACAATGTCACTGTCGTCCTGTCCATTTCTATGATTTTCCTGTATTCTGCCTGCAATAGCCTACGGTAGCAGTCCAGACAACAACCCCACCTACGCCAGTTACAAGATTATTTGCCACAAGAAATGCTCATACAGATTGCGTTTGGGACGACGTAAGATGATAAGCATGACTACTAAACAAATGATAAGAGAAAACGGAGAGACAATGAGTGTTGTTAAGGCACAAGTAACAATTTGCCCTTATATGAACTTCCCTGAAAGAATTGTCCTGACAAGATTCACTGCTAGAGTCATTGTAAATTGAGAAATTGTGCGTTGGTTCTTCTCGCAGTTACTGCAAAAATATCGGCTTCAGGCACTGGTTTTTAAAATACCGGCTTCTTACCGGCCTCTGATAAATTAGCAGTAAAATACCGGCCATCTGGCAACCCTATGACAAGACCACACAATAGCATATCCATGTCGCAAATGCCATTGGCTATTGAACAAACGCAACAATTCTTTGTGAAGATTCACTTTGTTTATGATGTAACAGCTGTTGAACAAATACAATGATTCATTCTACTTGAACAAGAGCTAAAAATGCCTGCTCATTAGGCAAAATATATACTCGGTGAACAGCAGTGTCTGATTCAGTGCTGTGGAAGGGCAGAGTTGCCAGGTTCGCCCTTTTGGAGCCAAATTTCAGAAATTTGGTCCGAAATAACACTAGCTGGCTCCAAATTTTCGTTTGGCTCTTTGGCTCTTTTTTGGCCCTTTTTCAGGATAGATTTGGCTCCTTGGAAAAATTAGATCTGACCTCCCTGGATCGTGTCGGAGAAGTCATATTTTTTCACTTTTTTGACTAATTGATTGCAGATTTTCACTAGAAATTCGTAAATTTTGTTTTGAAGGTTTTCGATTAGAAAATTTTGTTAGAAGCCTTCGAGTTTCTGAGTTATTGTGTTCATCAGAATACCTAGATCAGTGGTTCTTAACCTTTTTTGTCTCATTTACCCTTTAACAAAATCAAAATATTGATTTTACCCTTAACAATGTTCAGTGTGTTAAGGCATGGCTTTCCTGATAAGGGTCCGGAGCAGGCTTTCTTGGCAAAACGTTGTCAACTTACACTTAAAAAACATGAATTTTTGTGCTTGCTGAAAGCAATTTTAGGGTAATGCTTGTACGAAACTTGTCAATCTCTGAGATGACATTTTTATAAAATGCTCTTACACGCAAGCATGAATACTTTCAAGAAGTGGTTCGCTGAGGTTATTGAAATTCTAAAAACAGTTTCATAGTAACTGGCATATGAATGAGACAAGGGGAAAAACGTTTGGAAGAAGTAATATACAGCCATATTTAACTTTCTTTTATTAAAAAAGGACAAACAATTTCAACCAGTCAGTCACTCAGTGAGACTTTTGTGCTTGCCTTCCACGCGCAATATACGGTAAATCAATTTTTTCAAGTTTCTTCTTTTGTTCTCTTTTCAAGTACGTCCGTAGCGTACGGTTTGAAAAGTCATTCCCAAATTGTGTGCGTTTTTTTTTCTTTTGCTATTGCAAAAGCAATGCGATAGGGTACTTCCAATCCTAACGTGTCTTCAGGAACGAACCCTGATATAGGCAGAGTTCCTACAGCACGAAATTGAGTGTGATAGGTCTGCAAAGACATGTGGTTGTCATGTACGTGTGTGGGATGGAGTGAAGCAAGCTTACAAACTTGATGGCTTCATTAAACCATTACCAGGCACTTTGGAGCAAAAGATGCACTAAAATTTTTCAACAGCATCTGTTATGATGAAGTCTAAGTATGATTTTAGATATGTTCTCTTCTTCGACACAATAACTGAGAATGTTGAAACGTGTATAATTTTTTAATTCATGAATGACTCATTGATTAAAAAGACCAAAAGTGACTGTCCACTGTGAACTGACACTACTGCAGTATAGAAGACTTTATTCAAAGTTTAAACGGTCTTAGAACAGAACTACATGCAACGAACAAAAGCGTTGACGACCGAGCCGACTCTTGCCTCACACAACTGCCCGAATAACGAACGCCACGCTTCCAATTAAAAGAGTGGCGATGGACGCCAAGCCAAGAACCGCGCCTTGAGCAAGGCACGTGATTAATTATTACTACACACTGTCCAGTCTATAGCAAGCTGTGAAAAGAAAGAGAAAAATGGCGCTAGAAC
>JGI24158J21664_10014503_pt1 | contig 10334 bp, 3 predicted proteins | sample Ectturendosymbi3_FD_21664 | JGI IMG/M metagenome (IMG submission 21664) | reverse complement strand
TAGAAACGTTCTGATAAATTTTCAATACTTTGTATGTTTAGAAGCTTTCATACCAGTGCATTCACCTTACTTTTGCTATTTCTAAGTTGATAAGTACTTCAAGTGAGTGATACAATTTAAAAGGCTAATAACCACAGGTCTAGATGCATGCTCGCAATGCAGCTAATGCTATATTTAACTCCTCAGTTTAGCAGGATTTATATTTTTCATGCAGTTAGTAGTCTGGGAAGAGACAAAAAGTGAGTGGCAATATTCACCTTGTTTATCCTCAGGCAAGAGGGAGAACCTATGGCCCACATGACCATTTAATGTAGCCAATGTCAAAATTTTTGTTCCACAAATTACGTTGGATTTGCATTTTAAAGTGGAAAGCATGTGCAGTTTCTTGTATTTTTCACTGTAACATAAAGTTACAAATTTTTCACCCTCTGCCGGAGACATTTCACAATTCATTTGGCCTGTAACAGAACATAGTTCTTTTGCCTCTGCTCTGGGTAGACTGCCAACCTTTGTTGTTTTGAAATTAATTAACTTTGGTAGTGCTCACAATGATTGACATCTTTAGATTCACCATGTTTCTGATTAATGGTGTTCTAATTTCGCTATGATTAAAACTTGAGTCAACTAAAATTCAGCATACCCTCCTTTGTGTTTTGTTTGAGCACACACTCAAATTGGAAGAAAGCTGTGTGTGTGTATAAGTGTCAACTTGGTTCACCCATTTTATATTATAATTTGTGGACGTTAGTAGTTTGGTGACTGTAAACAGTTGTGTTGTTTCATTTCTTTTATTTATCACATTTTTCTTTTGTGCTCAAAAGTCCTTTTATTTTTACAGCTCATGGGAAGCCTCGGTTGGCCATGTCCTTTCCTGCTAAGGAAAACCAAAAACCGAAACAAACGAATCTGGCTGAATCACTGAATAGTGTTAGTGATGATTACTTGTCCAATTTTTTCGTCCAACCGAAAACTACGCGAAATGACCATGATAGAAAAAGCAAAAAAACTCCTGGTCTCAAGGTAAGGATTGTGTGCACGTCACTCTGTTAGGTAATCTTCTGTTAAGTTTCGTCATGCCTTTAGTAACTCCTGCTATAAAAGAGGAAATTCATGGAAAGTTGATAAACTTGTAGGTTGGTATTGTTATTATGAATAATTTCGATCTTTACCAGCTTTTATTTTTCGAGTATAGTATGAAAGTCATGTTCGCTTTTATGCCATCTCGTAGTAATTTGCCATATAATAAGCAAACAACTCTGATACAGCAATTGTAGAATAATGTGCACTAGTTCAGCTTTACCGCTTCTAGCACGGGGCCCAGTAGAGAAATTGTGGGCCCCGAAAAGGAATTTTAAAATGGTCTTCATAACGAACTATGTAAACGAAGCGCAATGAAAACGTTTTGGTACATTTCATTAGACATTTTTGTTAGATGTTTTCATTAAACGTTTTTATTATATATATTATGCTCCCTTTATGTCAGTGTTGTTAGATGCCATGTGCAAAAGCGTGACCCGCATCAGTTTTCGTAGCATAAGCTTTTAAAATCTTTAAAGCTTCATTTTTGTAATAATGTTACGGAAGTATTCAGTTCTGAATTAACTGCATACTATGTCAAGTTGAACTACCCGAAGACTGCTTTATATAAGTTGAAAAATAAAGCTTCCAAAAATCACAGCATCATCAAGCTTAGGTCTTCACAGAAAGGTCGACTGAAAAACTTTCAGGCTTCAGAAAATAATGAATTTAAAGTTTTCACTTGTTTCATTCTGAAAGTGGATCCCCACTCCTTCATTTTCAACAAAATCGTCAGATTTCCTTCCGATTGTGACCATCGGGTGACGAAATCCACAACCTCACCCTGCGCCTGACCTTCACATTTAATGGCTAATGCTATGCAAATTGCAGCGTTTTGTATGCACGCATATGACGATGAGCCTGCGTCCTACCTGAAATGTACTTTCCCTTGGCTTTGAAATTGCGCAATTTTGCCAATGGAATTCTTGCATGCAGGCCAACTAGAATTTGTATTGTTGTTTGGTCTTTGATCTGGCCCAATTCCCTTGTTTTATTGACTGGCAGTTGTGAACAGGTTGTTCCCGCTTTAAACAACTTATCCACATGACTGCGTACTTCTGTTTCAAATGCTTAATTCGTTGTTACCAGCGCAATCTTCACGTGCCAAAATCAAAGGTTCAAGAAAGAGTTTTCAATATCCCTGACAGTGTTCGGAGTTCCGTCACTACAGCCAGAAGTGAAAGGTAGGTCTTGTTATGATGCATGAAATCAGCGTAAGATTACCCAGGCAGTTCTACATCAACTCTGCAAAATTTAATCCAAAACGCTGATTAGATACAACATAACGTTGAAAGTTTATGCGTAGGTTCAGTTGCTGGGTCAAATGCATGACTGAATGAGGTGATAAGGTCGTCAACGCCGAGTGTTTAGGTATGCGATGTTTTATGCTTGGCCGCCGGCGTAACGCCAGATCTCAATGACGCACTGCTTATGGTTTGATGACAGATACAGCACCAGCATGGTATAATGCAGGTGCAGGGAATACGTGTGTTTTGGTGGAGGTAGCGTAGAATCTCGACCTGCACATACGCTGCATGTCAGTGCTTCCACGCGTGCTCCACTGCGAAATACAATGCCAGCCACTGAAAGGCATAAACGAACTTTTGATGCGGTAACAATCTGACCAACCTGTAATCAGTAGTTCGTTTTGCATTTTGCGCCATGAACGCTTTTCTGCATTGTTCGGTTGAAGTCCATTTTGCTCTAACCTGTTGTTCGCATTCAAGCGTGTCTACCTAAGCCGTTTTTTTTCACAAGTCTGTGTAATCATAGGGAGCTATTTAAGGAGTGTATCTGAAAAGTTTGTTAGTGGATTGAAAGCATTAAACACTTTTCTTCCAGTCTTGCTCCGGCTGTGCAATCGCAAGATACCGCTTCGCTTGATTGCGAGCCAAGACCAATGCTCCTGCAATAACCACTAGGATGACTCTTCAACTGTTAGTGCTTCGGCAGTGATTGCCGTTGACGTCATTCAACATTGTTACCGACGCGAGTCCCATACGTTGCACACGCGCCCAGTGCGTAACAATGTATGCTCAATGCAGCCGCTGCTTCACAGAACCGAGCAAATCACAGATATCCAAACTTTGAAGTTCTGTCCTTATCAGAAACATCGGGTCAGCTTCATTGATTTAGAACGTGGCAACTGCCTTCGATATTCATGAAATGAATAACGACAACTGCTGATTCTGAAAATGCAACAAAGAACTTTACGTCACGTGACACGAATTCTAACGTTTTATACATCCGCAGGTCGGATCTACCTGGATGCACAAAAAGTCAGCTAGTAAAGTCATAGCGCAAAACTTTCTGAAATTTGCCTACATTTTAGCGGCCTTTGAATAATGCTTTCAAACGGTGTTTCACATATTCGTATGAAAAAACAATAAAAGCAGCGTTGAACCTCTTTCTACTGTTTGTCAGCGATTGATGCAATGGTTTTGTAACATTTCTCTTCCTTATCCATTTCAATTTCTTGTAATTTCTTTGAAGTAAGTTGACATTCCATATTTTCAAACTTTTATGGAGGCTTGAAACTATTAGTACAAGCGTAAAAGGAAACCATCTCTATCATGAACAAAACCTTTTTGTAATGATTTTTTTGCTGGGCCAAGCAGTTGTTGCTGTCGTGCAACCGGTACGTTTTATGTCTGGTTAAGACTTCAGTTTCGTAAAAATAAATGTTTTAGGTTTTTTCGATCACGCAAGCTTAGAACCAAACAATTAGTTCCAGTGATCTCTTTCTCATTAAAAGTTCGCAATATGCGTTCAAAGTAAAGTAAAATGCTACTTTGTGGAGTAAAATGTTACTACGACTACATAAAGTAAAATGTTACGTAGAAGTCATTTTTCGATTCACTATTTTAGGGTTTAAACGAAAGGAAGTAAACGTTGCCATATAAACTTATTCTTGACATCAAACGTGAAACTGTGCAAATTGATATGAACACATTTGTCAGAAAGATGTGGCAACATCTCGTCCACTCCGGACCTTGCCTCAGCAAGCGCCCTATGAAGACCGCTCTAAGATTGATGGGGCCGAACTACAATGGCCAATGGCTATATTTCAAACAAAGCCTATGCCAGTGCAATATCTACCCGCGTAAATCTCCCAGATTTCAATTGACGCGATGGCAAGAGCTCGCGTCACCACAAAAAACTGCGTATTTTAGTATTGCGCCTTAAAGTCACCACAAATAAAAAAATCCGGGATTGTAATAAATTGATTGGCGTGTGGTGGTATGTTTAAATCCGAGACGATTCGAGTCCGAGACTCTATTTTTGTGGCTTGCTTAGGGCAGGCTTATTGCAATTTATCAATTATGTTAACTTAAAGCTTTGTTTAATAGAGAATATGACTTCGATGATATAACGTTTGTCCCGACTAGATCAAACTGTGCTAAACTTGAGCGCTATTCGCACGTGCAAAAGTGCTTGCTCGTTATGACCTGAGTTGTTTCTTCTGAACATCACGCTATTCCCCGGTTATGTGTCTTCTGAGCATTTCAGGAACTTTTGCGCATCTGTTGTATTCCTGTTTGTTGATGATGCCAGATGTGCACGACGTTAAAGTTTTGCTTTTCTAATTTTTCCCTCCTATGTTGTGTTGTAAATTTCAGTAAGTTTGCTTACTCCAACGACAAAGGAATGGGGCATTAATGGGAAATGCACCCAGAATACTGAATTTATGTTATTTGCTTGTAATAAGTACGTATTCGTAGCAGATCAGCAGTTTAGTCTGCTGTTTAATGACTGACAAGTTTATTTTTTCACTTTGTTCAACCTACAGTCACCAAGCAGATGGTTTCAGCATGTGGAGACGAACCTAAATGTACAAATTAAATTGTTGCAATAATTAGCAGCGCCTCATTTACATGAGATGCATTTCAGTGAACGTCGCATGGAGACGGTGCGGAAAAAAACATGACTGAACGAGAGTTCCACAAAACGAGCGGCTGAACGATAGTTCCATTTGACTATGATTCAAACAAATTCACTCTATAGATGCATGGTTCACACTTGTATTGACGCGAAGGCAATAGGCTTGCATGTAACCGAAAAGCAAACAGGTCCCCACAAAACTTTGGTCATCAAATATCATGCCGCAAAGTCACCACAAATAAAAATATTATGGTGACGATTTATTCGGCTGATTATAATGCAATAGTTATTGTACATTTCTGAACAATTCAGTACGAAGCTGCATGTGGGGATTGCGTAGCTTTGCCTAAACCAAGCAATTATGACACAATTACTGCACTTGTATTTCTATTACATTTGATGTATGTTTAGTGTATTCTTGGATGATGTTGCTTGGCCTCTAACGTCTAACTCACGGCTGGGTAATTAATTTGTCTCGGGGACTACTTTGAGAAGGCCGTGTGTAGTGGAGAGCAATGCCTTTCTAATTAGAATAGAGGCACGTTTCGGTTCAAATTAGCCTCAACACAAGGTTTACTGAGATACATTGGAGGAAATTTAAGATTTGAAGATTATGCCTGAATGCTTCCGCGGCCCAGTGAAAACGTTGTGGCGGATCTATGTGGTCCACGGCCCCCTAATTGCCCACATTTGGTCTAACCTGATCAAAATTCTACTAAACCAGAGCGTTTTTCAAACACGTAGAACTGATTGTACGTCATAACCTGATTTATTTTGGCTGCATGGACAGGTTTATTTTAAGGTTTGACTTTGGTGACCGCTAAGACGTTTTAAGAGACCGCAACTATTTCATCTAAATACCGAGGTAGCCGTAAGTGAGGTTTTAGTGTATTTTTATGGTGGTAGTAAAGCGAGTTTCTGCTGGATTTTAGAAGACCGATGGAAAAATTTTAGAGACCGAAACGGTCTCTCAGAACACCTTAAAAATCACTGTGCAACGACATTCCGGTGTTTCCATTTAGGCATTTTCTGAGCGTTTCAGCCCACACATTTTTTGCAGTGTGGCTCGATTAATGCAAGAATTAAACGAAAATAACTATGTGTTGTATAACGCGTTATGATTCGTCATCTTCTCACTTTTGCGTTGTTATTTCTATGACTTTGCCTTCTTTTAGCAGCAACACGGTGAAGAAACAAAACATAATTGGCGATAAAACCCAGAAAACTGAAACTGTGATGTCCATTATTTGACGGAATAGGCACGTGTTAGTTGCCGGTCCTCTGTTCCAGTTGCACTGAGTGAGCGACTGATAAATATGAAAGTCAAAAAGTTGCCTTTTTTCTTTATACAACTCGCAGTCATTAAGCAGTTGGTTTGGCATATATGCGGCTGGTCTTATTTGGACGTTTTCTAGAGATGTGTTCTCCAACAGGGTGATTGGCAGTCGTTAGCAAAATCTTGGACCGGCAATTAAGCGCCACTAAAGTTTAAAACGATTCAAATACGCATTAAGATGTGTTGGATCCGAGAAACAACTTGTAAATTTCAATGTTCACCATTAAAAAATCTTATAAAACAACTGATCGTGTTTGCTATGTATTTTTTATATGAAAGGTGTGCTGGTAATAAGGAAGTGTGTTTTCCCTTCCGTCTGATTAAAAACAAGGTAGAGACAGATAGCATTCTGCTTTCCTTAGTTTCCAAGGAAGACGACTCTTCTTGAGCTAAATCAGAGCTTAATCGGCAAGTCGTTATTTAGCCTTCGTATTTGAATGTAAATACGTTCTTTTAAGGCCTGTATCGCAGCTCGCTCGTTAGCGTTGTGCACAGTTTTACAGCAATCGAAGTTCCATTTCTTTTCTAAGAACCAATGCTCTTTTTCAGATCAGCTCACCTCGATCAAAGAAACGACTCATCGCCTCCAGACAACTTTTCAGTTTCAGACATTGATTATTTGAAAAGTTACTTGAGGTTGAGCTGCTTTTAATACCTATTCATGTTTTTTGTTTCGTGCCTGCTAAGGTGAAAACATGTAGCATATGTTTGCTATGCCAGTTGGTAAAACTTCACAAGCATTTTCTAAACGCTATCTGAAGCAATCTCGATACTCTTTCATTTGTCAATTGTTTGATGTACACCGATGGGTACATTTCAAAAATATGCTGATATTATCCGATTTCCAATCGTGTGCTACGGTTTCGGTTGGATTATGTGCTGATTTCAGTGTAAAGCAACAGCTGGAGAAACGATTTCGGCTGTTGCTTGCATCCATCCCAACTTCTAGCCCGCAGTTGTGTTTTTGTGCTAGCGTGTCTGGATGATAGATCGGCGATTTATTGTCGCTTTGCATGAAGAGGCGTTCACGAGTCGTCTCTCGTGCGATAAAGGACGTCGCATATACACCCAATCGATTGTTCTATTGAATCACGGCTGGTACTTCCGTTCTCCCTCTTTCAAGAGCATTAACTGCAAAAACCTGAATGGCCGAATCGGATCTGTGGTTCTGTTTTTTTGACGGGAGGGATGGTACAGACTAGGAAATAATTTTCAGTGTGTGAGACAGAAGTTATTAACTTGATTACGAGGGCGCAACACCATGTCACTCAAGCTCGCACTCATCGATACTAAGAGCCAATCACAACAGATTTATGAAAGACATGTTATGATAAAGGCGTTAACAATTAAGTGCGATCGTCATTTGCAAAAATTCATCTGATATTCCTTGTGTGTGCTGGCAGTAACGTCGACAAGTATCGCGATGGCAGTGAAGATGACGTCAAGACTGCTATCTCAGAGCAACACATGCACGGCGACGTCACCAGCATTACGTCACCAGCGCGTGGCTACAGGTCAACTGAAGAGGTGGATGGTTCTGAGCCGTTAACAACATCAATGTTGGAAACAGATCCAGGAGAGAGAGCAGAGTTGCGCGTTGATGAACATGCTGATGAAGACGTTGCAAAGTTTAAGGTAAAATCTTCATTATTTCATTAATTTTCAAAACCAAAAACCTGTAGTGTGTCCGGTTCATTAAGTTACAGTAGCAACCAGCAATGACCTCCATCGAACATTTTTGTCAACACAGAATTCATGATCAGCAAGCAAGAAAATGTTGTGTTAGACGTTTTGTCATTCACTTTCCAGCCCACACGAGCGCTTTTCATCCCCCGGGCCTGGCAAAGCATGTGGTGTAAGGTCCGCTCAGGCTATCTGCGAATAATATCTACTTCTCTGCCTGAACGGATACCCATTATTACAAAAGGTTGAGCAATTGTTTTGCAAAAAATGTCTTCTTAAACATTTGGAGACAAACACAGCGTTGCTGGAAGTTATACCGGTTCATATGAAGATGAAAAACAAAGGTCTTCAGTGGAAATATCAATGAATTTTATGTTAATCATTTTCCTCCAAAAATTTCGGTTGTGGTAAATTGTTCAGATATTTTTGGTAAGATGGCAATTGACTCCTAAAGGCCTTCTCTCTTACTTTTTTTTACATTGAAATGCTGTGGCGATGCAGCATTACTCACTGTGACTGCATTGTAGCTTCTCTGCTATTGCTCTGTTTCGTTATACCTGACGTTGCGCCAATCACTGTTATCATTCCTTCAGTTGTTTGTTGAAAACACACGCAGTTGATTAGTTCTTGCCTCTACAGTACAATTTAGCAGCGAAAGCAAGGGATTTCTGCATCGCTGTTTGCGACAGTTATTTTAAAAACATGGTCAGCGCACAGAGGTGCTTGGAACCAATTAGATCAGAGGGATAACAGCCAGCACATGAGCTCATGGCGGCACTATACAGTGTTTTATGGCATCTTACCACATATGTATATGACTCTAACACTGTTTCTTTTGTAGAACAACCCAGTTTTGACTCATTGGATGCTTGTTAAGATAAATGGCTTAACAATGAACTAAACGCACAACTTAATGTTCGAAGCATGATCCTCCCTCTTGTGAAATAATTCTTGCCTCCCCGTTTTTTTTGTCAACTTACGATGTTCGTTGATTGTTTTTGTCATCCCGCTTTGCCCATTTATTTGATCCCCTTTCTTACCACCTAGAAACCTTTTCACCGATTTTTGCGCCTCCCTTCCCAGCGTGCACTATTACGAGCTCAAGACCGCGTTCCTGCTGACGCGTTCCACTGCTGTTTTGCGTTGAATCACCGCCGCATTGCTCGTAGCTGTGTTTTTGTCGCTGTGCAATTGGCATCAGATAGTTTTTCAGTTTTAATGTAAGCAATTGTTTGAGGACGGCGTATTTTCCAGGTTATTCCTGACGCAGCTGGTTATTTGATATATTCAATTCAGTCATGGGTTTACTTGCTTTCACTGGCCCTTCATTGTAAGCAATTGCTTGCAGATTTCAGGACTCAGGATGCGTGGAGTTACGTGAAATCGATTCCCTATTTGAAAAATGCTGCTTGTTTCGACTACGTCAACTTGGTTGTGCCCTGGCTGCTATTTCGCTTTGATTATACTTTAGTTATATTCATACAGTGCAGCCAGACTTGGTGACGTCATTACCTTTGACTGTAGTTATTTGCTTCTCGCAATGGACTGGTCGTCATTTATATCTCTGTCCTGCAGTCAAATACAAAGCTTGGTGGAGACTAATTGCTTGATCATGTTTAGCGTTTTTGGTTATTCTTCATCTTAATGCTGTTGTTGTTGTTACAACAGCGAACTCACGCCGCCCGCGTCATACAACGTCACTATCGGCGTCACCTTAGCTCAAAGACACGAAGGGAGAAAGATTTGAAAGCACTTCTTGCTCTAAAGAAGATGGAGAAGCAAGTGAGACTGTTGCATCGTTACAGTATTGCCAGAACTTATTCCCAAAAGTTACTTTCGGCCAACCATGCAATTCCTGTCGTAAGACATGCATAGGTCTGAACCCAAGCTGTTAAACGCGTCATTGCTCATGAAAGCCGCCCCCATGATTTGGTTACGCTTGCAAGCATTTATTTATTTAAACCTGGGGTCTCCAAACTTTTTAGTCCGAGGGCCACAAAAGCTATTACTCACCAGTTCGAGGGCCACAAAAGCTATTACTCACCAGTTCGAGGGCCGTACATCTTACACAATGTGATTGTTTCGGGAAATGTTACATTCTGCCAAATCAACAAATTCTTCGTAGTTATAGTATTTTATTGGCAAAATGTCTTCGTGGGACGGATTTTGCCCGCGGGTCGTAGTTTGGAGGCCCCTGACTCAGACGATGAGATCCACATTATTTCACCTTGATAAAAAATGTTACTTGTACCTTGTTCGACAGTCGCAATAGAACCAGGACGCTGGTTCAGTTTAGCGTTTTTGATGAGTATTCTCGCTGCGTGTAAGATATAAATCGAATGTAGTGTTGACATTC
>JGI24158J21664_10014500_pt1 | contig 10336 bp, 9 predicted proteins | sample Ectturendosymbi3_FD_21664 | JGI IMG/M metagenome (IMG submission 21664) | reverse complement strand
TATTTGATCATTGGTTACATAGTGGTGAAAGAGGATTTGGTTTGTCTGAAGTCCAAGCAGTGGGTCAAATTGTAAATTCTTNTTATTTATGGTAATGTGAGACCAGACAAAGACATACACTGCTATTAAGCTTCATGTGAGAAGTGAGAACAAAGTGTACAAAGTCTTTATTACTTCCAGTTTTCCAAAGATGTGGCACACCATACCATCATCAAATAAAAAAGTGTGATCATGAGTCCAATGTTGTGTTGCAGCTTAGCACATGTGCAAAAAACATTATGTAAAGAGCGTTTGTAAGGATTACCTTTGGCCAAAAGTATTAACTCTACTGCTTAAGTGTGTTTTGCCTTCAAGCTTTCATATTTGACTAAATTCTGGAGAGTTCACAATTTTTGTAAAGGTTTGACCTTGGTGACCATTAAGACATTTTGACACACCGGAACTGTTTCATCTGAATACCGAGATTGCAATAAAGCAGATTTTAAAAGTATTTTGATGGTGGTCATAAAGTGAGGGACCGTTGGAAAAATTTGAAGGCCCTTTAGCTTCCTCAAAACACCGTAGAAAACACTGGGGAGTTAATAGTTTTTTCCCCAATCGTAGACTTCGCATGTTCCATATTTATTATATAATTATTATGTAGTAGGTGCAACGTTTAATCTTTTCTACCTATTGCAGGCAGAGATCCTTGGCGGAGCTAACTGAACTCATTCACACTGCTTTTCTTATTCATCGTGGACTAGTTGACATTGAAACTTTGCTCAGAAACGAGAACAAGAACTCCAGATCAGAGCTGGAATTGGGCAACAAAATGGCTGTTCTCAGCGGAGATTACTTACTGGCAAATGCTTGTGTGGCATTGTCAGATTTGAAAAATTCATGTGTAAGTAGTATGTTCATCGACCAAGATTTGCTGTTACTTACTCATGTTGTTGAGTGTCCTTGGCAGATGTGGTCTTTGGACAAATACTACTTCGCTTCTAGATGAACTTGAACGTGGAAATTTCATAAGCGTGATTTATTTTGAGGGTGTCACGTGCATAGCATGCAGTCGTTTGAACGTACATTAACAACATTACTTTGTTCGAATCTGTATGTGTCAAATAAATGGAATGAAGTTATTCGGCTTTGTTTTCGTAGGTTGTAGAGCTCATGTCGAAAGCGATCAGTGAGTTGTCGCACGGTTTTTTTGTTCTCCCCGAAAGCGGAGACTTTTCTCGTCTAACATCTCTGGACTGCCTACCGGTAACTTTGGGAGAATGGCAAAGCACGATGTACCTGACGCATGCTAGCCTTTTGTCAAACGTATGTAATAGCTTTGTTTTATGTTAAAATTACGTTCTAACTCTAGTTGTTGAAGTCAGTTGTGTAATAAGGTACCACTAGCAAAAAAGAATATGAACCTAGTAGCTCACTTAAGCTGTTGTTGAAATACTCACAGTTTATACCTACGTTCATCTTGGGTATGAAACTAAGTTTTCCGTCTCGTCCAGTACAAATTTAGATGTTGCTCCTTTTAATGTCTTGTACGCAGGCTGTAGGTCGGAAGGTTGTGTTTTACTACCAAATATTTATAACTAGATAAATGCCGCCTTGTGGCTACAGGTCAGAAGGCTTGCGTTTTATACAGTTGCTTATAACTAATCCTTCCACTGCCAATTTGCTACAAAACTTTACTTTTTTCAGTTTTTTTTTCAAAAAAACAATTTTTAATGAAAATCTTACCCTTCACTACCTCAACCTGTTGAGCTCGGTGTGAAATTACAATCGGTAGCCAGTAGCTAAAGACACAGCCACCCACACGTGTGGTTAAGCTCTGCTCAAGCGGGAGCAACTATGTGGAGCTTACTACGCTTATGCGTTCGGTAACGTTTTTAAAATTAGTTGCAGACTCACTTACACTAGTTTGCATTCAGTATTTCTGTTTTACTAAAACGGGATCTTCCAAATTGCTATTGTGTTTGTTGAAAGCCATTTACGAGGTCGCTTTGTTTTAAGTTTCCTGAAAAACGTCTGCTAACTTGGGTCTCTTTCAACAGGCTTGTCGAGCCACGGTCGAACTCGCCGGCAAGGGCAATTTATATGGCGACATTTCCGCCGAGTTCGGAAGAGAAATGGTGCTGGCCATGCAAGTGGGTTTTATTTGTATAAAACGATTTAAGTTTATGTCTTATTTCGTTCCATCGGCTCTTTCCAGAACAACTCAGCGGCAACAGTTTGGAAAGTTGCTGCTTGTCCACATATCCTTTAGCACAGCGTGGTCCAACTGCAGGCCCGCGGACAGAATTTTTTAAGGCCCGTGAGCTTTCTCAGTATTGATTGTTGTGTGTATATTACAGCAGGCAATTTTAATTAGAACAAGCATAATGCTTGTTAATAATAATGTACAATATGAACGGCGTTAGACCAGACTGGAAAAATCCTTTAGAACAGGGGTATCAAAATCAAATTGCTCCGAGAGCCAAATGAGGACTTGCAAAGTAACCTGAGGAACGCATTATGATGCTGACGCAACAATGGCGGTACCTGAACCTTACTAGAAACATCGTATTTAGGTATCCTGTTTGTATGCAAATCATTTCTAGTCGTCTCAACGGTCGTTAAAATGAACTTGTTCCGTCGCTCGCCGAGAACTTTTGAAGCACCGGTGAGTAAACTAAAATAACTACGTTTAAATCTTGTGAATCTGATGTTTCGTACATCATTTTTTTGGAAGTGGCCCGCGAGTTGTCATATTTTTGTAAAATGGCCCGTAGGTCAACAGCAGTTGGACCGCGCTGCTTTAGTAACTAAGTCGTTACCGCAGTTGCACTTAACGCGTCAAAACGCAACATTGCGTGGAGAACCGGTGAATTTGCAATGTTGCGAAATGACAAACTTTGGTGTCTTCGATAACTTTTATTATCTATATATATTTTATATATAACTTTTAAACTTTGGTGTCTTCGATAACTTTTGAACTTTGGTGTCTTCGATAACTTTCATATATTATAACCTCGCTTAAATTTTGCGTCTAATTTCCGTCGTCAACTTTGCCCGCTTGTTTTTCCAATATGATGGGATAAATGGTCTATGTCTATGATGTCCTCAATCATAGTCTGAAGCTTCAGTTGCATTATAGCTGTAAACTCGTTATTTCCACTCGATGCTCATGCGAAAAATTCCGGAAAACTTTTTAAGAGGGCCAAGGGTTTGCAATTGCAGAGAAATGAAAATGCTTTCGCGGGATGATGTACGTCGAAAAGTGAGTTTGGGATGCATAAAGTATTGTCATAAAATAAGAATGATCTCGAGGCGCTTAGATTTTTGTTTGTTTTAGTTGCCTTGGAAACTGCGATGCGGTTTTCGATCTCACTCCATTTGTTGCTAGAATGTAACTGTGCAGTCTGTTGTTGAGTCAGTCTTAGGCAGTTCATACGTTTTACCGGTTGTTGTGACTTGTAACCCTCTCACCAATTCCTCGACACATGTCAGCTCTACTGCCTCCCACAGGCGAGATTCGATATCGAACGAATGATCAACGGCAACGGCAGCGAGACACACAATCACTCCATGTCTTCCGAACTGTGCTCTTTGCCATCCGTGCTTGCTGCTGAAGCCGAAGGAGGAAAACCCTGGCTCGAACAGTTCGTGTCCAGAGTTGATGAAGACAACTTACTGGTTTTAAAAGACAAGGTATAACATCTTATGTTCGCGCGACGTATAAAATGCAACACTTGACATCGTTAAGTGACTTCGCCATGTGACTTTCGGTGATCGTGAGCTAGTGTCGAGTTAACCTTGGCAATGCGTTACAGTCAGCTAAGTTCGAAACCTATATGTAAAGCACTTGAAAAGGCCGCAGTATCGTATTTGTTTTCTTATCAGTCTTGCGTTTATTGTATAGGTGTGTCGCCTCTGTCAGGTGGGATAATTAGACGACGCATTGCCTCTCGATGAAGACGGTGTAACTGTGGCGTTAAGTTATGCAGCCAGCGCAGGGGTCTCAAACACGCGGGCACGTGTGGCCCACAAGGGTATTTTGTGCGGCCCGCGATGATTTTAGGGAATTTTCAAACAATTAACATTTACGAGATTTAGTTATAAATATTATTATTTTTAACATTTACGATATTTAGTAAGATTCAGGTACCGCCATTGCTGCGTCAGCGTCATAATGCGACCCTCGGGTTACTTTAAGTCCTCATTTGGACCTCGGGAGCAATTTGAGTTTGACACCCTTGAGTTAGCGGCACCATTGCCAGACATATACATTGCAAATCACTTCGTGAATTTTGAGTTGGCATGCAATGCGTAAACAGCTTAGTATGTTTTCTGCAGCTATGTAACACTTTGCGAGCCAACATGAAAGTTGTGAAGAAATCTGAAGAGGTGCGCAAAAGCCATGCCGAAGCCGCCCTGGCGTGCCTCTGCCAACTGCCTCCGTGCGAAGAAAGAAATTCACTGCAGCTGCTAACCAAAGCCTTTGCGGGTTTGAAGAACTCCTGACACGTGTGTCTTGAAAGAGGATACTTTTTCAAATGCGAACGTCTCTTGGTATTGTTTCCCCTCCATAGATCAGACTCGCAGACGGCATCCAGCGAAGACCGAACGCGTACGATAGTAGGGACCAACCCTTGTGCAGTCAATTTCTAGCGGGTTGGCGAGTATTTTGACTCAAACAAAGACGGTTTGGAACAGACCCAAAGTTGCTGATTGTTCAGTCGTTTGCGCCTTGTCCGCCAATGCCTTGTCGGCGACGGAAGAAACGCTCAAGACGACTGCATTTTCTCTTTTTTCTTCTACGAACGCTTATGATTTTGCCAAATCAGTACGCGCATCCAGTTGTATCGTGATCGATGTGGTTGTTGCATACCAGTGCAGTGGCTTGCCAGTTGCGCTTGCGATGCACAAAAGCAATGATTTAGTTTTTGTTTGAGTGAAACAAGACATTTTTAAAAGTTTCGTGTACGTCCAAACAGCATGCACTGTGCGCATAAGCTTGTCCGCTTTTCTGAAGTTTGTCTGGGACCAGCAGGTCAAAGCAATGAACTGCTTAGGTGCAGCAGGTTTATCTGGCGGGTATAACTTGAAATCGTTGCAGAGCATTTAACGATTCGAATTTAACAGTCAACTTTGAATAGACTACTTCAAACAAGTTCTCAGTTTCAACTTCTGGTTTTTGTTTGTGCGAAATATAGCTGAATCGAGCAGGCCAAACTTTTCGTCGTTTTCATGACTTTCATTTACGTCAGACTGAAAAGCAGCACGCTAGCTCAGTCACGATATTCACATTTTGTGTGGAGTTTGGGTTAAAAAAACAAGGTTTTAGTGAGATTCTGACTCTTAAAAGGCACAATCCACTCTTTTTTAGAAGTTGTTTGTTTTGCAGGGTCTCGCAACCGCCTGCTGCAACCAGTAACTTTGCTGATGCTTTTGTTTCAGCGCGTTGTAGGTTTGCTTAATAGTATTTGCAACAATGATGGACGTGTGCAAGTTGTGCGGGCAGATTCTATCTGCTGCTACAAAAAAGATATACGTGCCAGTCATTGCCAAACGTACTGCGTCCCGCACAACACAAGGATCGGTTCACTGCTCTAAGTCAGGTGTTGTCGAGAGACGCAGAAGAAATTCTTTGCTGTCCCACCCGCGAAGTTTTTCTTCCGTTTCGGCGGAAGAGATGGAGAAGTTTTCGAAACTTGCATCGAGGTAAAGGTAAATAAAGGTAAACTCTTTTGTTAGGTTTGAGAGGTGCTGGTTTGCGTTACACGCACAAAGTAATTTATATCTAACAGGAATTTTTCTCATTTTGTAAGAAGAAAAACTTACAGTATTTTACGGCTTTAGGGCTGCTGGTTCGTTTTTGTTACGTAGACCTTGATTGCTCGTCCATAAGTATTCACTGATTGATTTATGATTGGAGAAGGAATGCACTGATCTGTTGAATGGCATTTCGAATGTCGTAGCTCTGAAAACATTCAGACTGCGCATTCACAATGTAAAATCGTGTTCGGCAGATTTTAAGTTAAGGTTTTGTCCACATCTAATTAATGATATTCTATTAACTTCGTAGTTGGTGGGATGGAAGAGGAGAAATGGCGCCACTGCACAGCATGAATTCTCTACGCGTTCCTTTCATAAGAGATTCTCTGCTTTATCAAGGAATGGGAACACCGAATTGTCCGACTCCGCTTCGTGACGTTGACGTAAGATAATTTGAGAAAACCCCAGTGAGGAAGAAAGCACCTGTTGCTTTGCACTTGTTTGTTTTTATATCTTTGATCTTTTTTGCTTTTTTGAAAGGTTAATAGAAACGTGTCTGATGCATTTACGCATTTATTTCGATGTCATTGCTCGTTCGCCTTTTTGTACTACACCCACTTTCCAGCAGACCGTTGATAACACAACACAAGGGACTTCACCACGATATTGCAGCCATTTACCACCAGTCGCTGAGCTTTTCATCAATGAACCGTTTCCTGCTATTGCTTTGATGGACATTTTACTGCCATTGTCAGGCGCTGTACAGATGTTAAGTTGTTTTCGCAAACGCATCATCTGATTTCTTCTTTTTCCGACTGGAAAGTGTAAAAAATATAATGATCCTTTTTCAGATTTTGGATGTTGGTTGTGGCGCTGGGATATTGTCCGAACCATTGGCGCGCCTGGGGGCGAATGTGGTGGGCATAGATTCATCCAAAGAAGCTCTCGACGCTGGCAAACTTCATAGGTATTGCGAACATAAAACAAGACACAAAAAGCGTTTTGCTACGTTGAGATTGGTCTTTTGAGTTGTCCGCATGGGCGTCGGAAGGGGGGAGGGCAAGGCCCCTCTGGATTTTGAAATATTCAGCAAAAAAAGTTATTTTTTTAGTTTTGAGTGGGAAAAAACAAATTTCACCACTTTTGGCCCCCCCATAGAAAAATTTTAGAAAAATCCCCTACTGCCCCCCGGCCCCCCCTGGAAAAAATCCTTCCGACGCTCATGGTTGTCCGACTTCGTAACAACAGTTGTTTGTCCAGGAGAAGATAACGTTTTTATGCACCTGTTTTTTTGTATTCTAAAAGTTATGTTGTTTTGATTTTAATGACGTTCTTGAAAAGCGTACTCTCTGCGTTTCGGCTTGTTTTCTGCCCTCTCAGCAAGATCTTTTCATTAAACCTGCTACTGTGTGCTTCAATTGTCAGTTAGCGCTTGCTTTACATCAGATCGAATGATCCTGATCTCAAAACTCTCCAGTACCTCGATTCGTGGCTAGAAGATATCGTTGCCGTGGGAACAATTAAATTCGATTGCGTCATCGCTTCCGAGGTTGTCGAACACGTGACCAATTATGACAATTTTCTGCAAATGTGCAGCGCCGTTTTGAAGGTAAGCTTTGTCCATGAGACAACAGACGTTTCTTCTGCGGGAGTATTGAAAGTTCAGTGTTTGAAAAGAAAATTGCAAAGACTTGTTGGAAAATAAATTTTGTCTCGACATGGCTGCGAACGTATCAATTCTTTGTTAAGCGGCCAAGAATTTTGTGATGTTCGTGCTTTTCGAAAAGAGCATTGGTACCCATTCAGGTTTCCTCCCTTGTAAGACCTCGTTTCGCGGAAAGCAACCTTTGGTTGCCATGCCAATCCGGCAGTTTCGTTTTACGGAATATGTTCTTGAAACGCGACTCTTTGCTTCCAACAGCCTGGCGGATCGATCTTCGTGAGCACCATCAATCGAACGAACCTGTCCTACTTTCTTGGCATAGTATTTGCTGAACGCATATGGGGCGTAGTTGCGCCCGGCACGCACACCTGGGAACAGCTGGTGCGACCTGATGAACTGGAGGCGGCCATTTTGAAAGGTTTGCACGTTTGCAAAACAATATGTGCATTAAGACCGTGCAAGGTGGTGGCCACTGTCGTTTTGCCTCTAAATCAAACGCACTCAATATCAGACGCGTCTGCATAGAAGGCGTGGCCTGATAGGAGGCGGACCCCCATCACTGCAAGTGTGTAAAATTAATCAATGAGGTGTTTGTGAATTTTCAGTGCGAGTCAAAAGTAATCAAACAGTAGAGAGAGTTGTGCAATTAACGCGAAAAAGTTGGAAATTATGGACAACAAAGCGATGTTTTTGCAAAAAAATGTGTGAGAATGACGATTTAGTGAGTAATTTCAGTTGCTGCTTTCTGGTACAAAAAACAGCGCACGCTTCATACTGTCCACAAAAACTTATTACTTGCATCGATCTGAACAATTTTTTAGCTTCTGCCCACTTCTGTTATGTGCAACTTCCATTTGTTCGCAGCGGGTTGCAGCGTTCGTAAGCTGCATGGAATGCTTTACGATCCATTCAGAAACAGGTGGTCGTGGTCTGGTGGCACCGATCTCAACTACATCGTGCACGCCGTGAAGTCCGACAGCGAACGTGAAGCAGAGGAATGCGAACGTTCTGAGCCGAACGAAGCGGACAGTCGCAACGAATTGCGTGCAATGGATTGAAATTTTGCCTGCCAGGACAAGCTGGCGTAGAAGAGTGGACAATGATATGTTCTCTGAGCAATAAACTACTCAAAAAGTTGGCCAATGTACATTGATATAAAACCAGACAAAAAACATCTCAAGAACATATAGTTCCCAGGAAAAGATTGGCTACCGGACAAAATCTCTTTTGTATGGATTTGGATCCAAATTTAAAAATACAACCTTTTTATACTTTCAAAAAAATACAAGTTATACTTCCTAAACCAATATTAACCTTCTCAAACTGGTCATATTAGCGTAAATTACGCCCTAGCTTACGTATTCCTCATTGACATAACTCCTTTTCACCAAGTAACTACACTCCACCTGCAAGGAATCTATCGCAAATATTTAACAGGATATCGATTTCACGTAACACTACGCATCGTCAGTCCTGAATCTTATTCAAATAGAATATTTTGCATAATAAGGTAATGGCGGTTGTCAGCCTCAAGCTACGAATATCTCGCAAAAATATTTGAAACCTTGATCAAAACAATTTAAATGCCATTTATTGTCTCATATGACTCTGCTAGCACGGCAACCTAATGTCAGTGAAATTTAGAGTAAATGAAAACGCCAGGTCCGTAACAAGGGGGGTCCCCCGCCTACAAAATTTTTCGTCCCCTCTGGAAAAATGTGTTGAGCATAGTTGAAAACTATTGGACATAGTTTAAAACATGTGGGCCCCTCAGAAAACTCTTCGCCACTCCTGGTGTCCCAAGCTCGTTACGGGCCTCAAACACTATGGCAAGAGAATTGATCAATGTTAAAGAAGGTTGTCGCTGTGTCAGCACTGGCGTAGCCAGCCCCAGTGCCGTGGCAAGGCAGCCCCGTACCCCCCGGTCGGGGGGGGCGACCATTCGTAGGGGCCCCACAATATATATTGTATTAGTAAGTTGAGCCAGCCGTCTCTCTACCCTTGACTTTTACTCTTCTGGTTTTTGCCCTCAATGCAGAGCCGGTAGATTAAGGATGTAATCAGGCGCGGATACAGGGGGGGATGCATCCCCCACCAGACCCAAAAAGGTGCTGACATGACATGACGTTTCATTTCATTGAAAGTCATCACCAAAAGTATGAAAAGTTAACTTATGCAAACAATTAGTCAAAAACGTTTCTTCGTTTCATAAGATCAGCTAGCCTTGTTTGTGGAACCTGATATAAAATAGTCAATGATCACATGGGCGTTCGCAGGGTGAGAAAAACGAGCATTTGCCCCACATGGAAATTGGGATTAAGAACCAAATATTTCTGTAAAAACCTGAAGTCGGCATCTTAAGTCTGATTAATTGATTTGATTCTTGAAAGTTTTTTTGCCGGTATGAAACTCGCACTGCACAAGAGCCAGGTTCACAGTTACAGCGTCATGCAGTGATGAGCTTGCAGTTACTCATGTCCCCTCTGCCTACTGAGGCGGGTTGCGAAAGTCGCGAGCGGATTGTTGTACTGTTGGTCTTTATTGTGTAACAATACCATTGCAACAAAGCTGCAGAGGTTCACTTTATATTACGATAGCCGCCGTTTTGCCACATGGTGCTGTTGCACGCAGATGTCTTGGCAGGTAATGCAGCGACTGCTGATAGCGGTTAAGCACGTACATTTATACTTTGTGAAAAGCAGGGCTGTGGAGTCGGAAGGATTTTCAACCTGAGGAGTCGGAGTCGCAGAAAATTTTAACGACTCCGGGTAGACCTTTTGCTCACCAATTGTGACTGTTTGTGCCACAAACGTGCGTAAGCGTCACCCATTTGGCAATTTAGGCAGCTTGACGCTTCAACAAGAGATGATCATGGCTATTCAGACAGGCGGCAGCGCACTAACTTGCATACCTTCACTCAGGGGCCATTCC
>JGI24158J21664_10014499_pt1 | contig 10336 bp, 12 predicted proteins | sample Ectturendosymbi3_FD_21664 | JGI IMG/M metagenome (IMG submission 21664) | reverse complement strand
CAGTGCGGCTCTGGGGGTCAGTGCGGCTCTGGGGGTCTGTTAATAATTGTTTTGAAGCTTACTAGATGATGTGAATGAACAAAATTATGCATTTCGTTTTATCTGTTACTGCTCAGCTTCTTGTTTGCCAACTTAGCTAACCATGCGCGAGAGCTTCTTGAGAAAAATGCTTGGCGTTCTTTCCACATTGGTTTTCAGCTTTTACCCTTCAATGAAAAAAACGCATTTCTCGCTTTACAAACATACGATACCCTATTCTTGTTTGAATGGTAGCTTGGCAAAAGCTACACACGATAACGTTTACAGTTCTGTTCACATGTACTTTACGCCCGAGGGAAAAGAAAACAAAACAAATAAAGAAATAAAATAAAACGTCCATTAAATTTGAGCGCCATTCAGGATTGTGTCTTTTTGGTTTACGCATCATGACGCGGTTTCAGGAGCGGGGAGGGTCGAAATTGCATTCGGTTATTTTTCCAAAACCTTTTGCAGTTTGATAATCTTACGAATTTATCGTATCTGTTCAACGTCTTGATGAATGCCGACCATTTTTTTCATGTTGCCTACCGCAAGACTTCAACAGGTTCTGAAAAATTGCAACTTGACGTTCACCTTTCGAGTTCCTCTGACGTTACAGTACACCGGGAAAATCAATAAACGTGTCATAATGTTTGGCAGCTCGCTCTATGGATTTTCAACTTTTATTTCAATCGCGTGCATTGGTTGCGTAAATGACGAGTGTACTAACACTGCTGCTATTATGTTACAGCGGTAGGGTCTTTCTAAAAGCTACATTGCTTTGCCATCCATGGCTGGCAAACCTGTGCGACTTCTGTGCCTTCACGGCTACAAACAAAATGGCGACGTGTTTCGGAAAAAGACCGGCGCTTTTCGGAAACTGCTTAAAAAGACGGCCGAGTATCATTTCATCACAGCACCCCACTTGATACCACAAACGGAAGGGGGGGAGGAAAATCTGACGGGATGGTGGTTTTCTGCCGAAGGAAGATCGTACGTTGCGCAAGACGTTACCGACTTTTCTGCCGGCCTGGATGAGTCCCTGGACTTGGTCGCCCGCAATCTAAAGGACCACGGGCCCTTTGATGGCATTCTGGCCTTCAGTCAAGGCGCATCGCTGCTTTCCATAATCTGCTCCTTGCGGGAAAAGGGTGACGAGCGTTTTCAAGCGCTCTGCTGCGCCATTTTTGTCGCCGGCTACCGCAGCCGCCAGACCGCGCACCAAGAGCTCTACGCCGACCTGGTCACCATACCAACGTTGCACGTGATCGGGGACACAGATCAGGTGATTCCCCGCGCGATGAGCGACGACATGCTGAGGAACTTCCAAGATCCGGTGGTTCTCCGGCACGACGGCGGACATTTTGTTCCGTCGAAATCTGCGCAGAAAAGCGCCTACGTCGACTTCCTGAAGAATGCGTGTGCTTGAAACGCGTGCGCGGTTTCGCGCGAAGAATCGTTTTTTCGCGTGGACTTGCGAAAAATCGCGTTTTCAACATTTTTTAGGGTTTCTGCGAAACGCTCGCTACGTTCGTTGCTTTTTACTTCATAGAATTAATTCATGACGCGCGCGCACGTCACTAGTTCGACGGTCAACCGCTTCGTGAAAGATAAACAATACGGAACACGAACGCCATTGTTTTCCGAGCTGTTTAAACTTTAAAGCCAGTTGTTCATGTAGGAAAAGTCGCGGCTCGTGCTTTACGGGCCGTAGAACCGCTCGGTGAACAAATCCGTCGAGTTCCTTTGTTGTAATGGAAAAAATCCGCAAAAAAATCATTATTCCACATTTTTTGCACGTGATTTTAAGATACTTTACTTTGCGTTCAACGTTTGTCAAAATTCGTTGCAAAACATTGTGGTAATTTGGCAAAATCTTGCGATTTTTTTCCAGCTCTCTTTCGCATCACGTCAGTGAACATGTATTGCTGGTATTAAAGCCGAGAAACGCCGAAGCGTCTTCTTCGTTCGCTTGCTTGCGTTTGTTTTGCCATGTATGGATAAGTGATTCACTGCAGGCAATGGAAAGATTGCTGTGCGTGACGCACTGCTCGAGAACGGCGTACATCGATCATCCTGAAAGGTGAGTTTCCGTTTAACATTGTCATTGGATTGTTGGAATTAACCGGCCTTTTTTCTGCTCTTTTGTCCCGTTCTTCTTTCCCGAAAAAAAGTTTTCTTTTCGGATCATATAAATCTGTGAAACAAGGGTGGTGAAACCGTTTACTATCACGGGTCGCATAGATTGCGGGATATCGTTGCTGGGACGCAAAAGATAATTTAATTTCATACGAAAATTCTGGAAACCAGGAAAGAACACTATGAGGAGCGCGAGAGACCACTCTTGAGTAAATATCTGCTTGCCATGGATTTTCATTTTGGCGCGATGCTGTACTGTAACTTGAATAATAAATCTTCTGCCGCGGGCCTTTTTGAATGTTCACGCAGGCTCCCCACACCTGCTCTGAGCGTGAAGTCGGAAAAACGAGTGACCATTTTGCGGCTTCCTTGACCGCCATTTGCAAAAATTTCGAAAACTACCAGCGTCGTGAACTTACACTGGTAGTGCTGGGGCTGAACACGTGCTTCAGCTATAGGGAGCAACCTCGCTGGCAAAATTTGTTTTACGGTCTTTCAGCGTGAACACGTTGAGGTCACGGCCCATTGTAGAGCGCGTTTAACAATTGTTGAGTTTTTTATTGCGTAACAAAAGCGACGTCGCCCCGGTTAAAATCGCGCACATTGTTAGCGCAGGTTTATTTTGCTGGCGTCACTCGGGCTTGAATTGGTGAAACGAGAAAACTGTTTTGTGTTTGATTTTAAACGCAGACGGCTCAATCAACAATCCAACAATGGGTGGCGGCCCAAAATAATAAATGAAACGCGGGGAAAGCAGTTCTTATATTGTCCAGCACTTCGGATCTCACCGCAAACTTAAAGATTGCGCCATCCGAGGTTGACTGCGTCATTTGAAAATCTCAACAATCCTGGCCGCGGGTCGCTGCCCAGAAAAAAGTATTAATGTTTTTGCCCGATCTTAAATTTACCACAAACGTCCTCTCCTACCTTCAGGTGCCCAGAGTGCGGGGACGCCATCCCGAACTTCTCGTCATTCTACCTTCCGTTTCCGTTCTGCGACGGTCACGCGAGCCCGGCCAGCGTGCTGGTAAAACCCACCGACTCTACGTGGAATGAGTAAGTGCTGCCCGCCTTTGCTGGCGAGTGCTTTCTGCGACGGTCATCCGGTTCGCTCAGATTTCTCACATGTTTACCACGGAAAGTGCACAGCACCTGCGAGCCAGGCTGCATCCAAAGGTGCAAATGCTGCTGCGGCGCAGATACCTCACTGATGCCGCCTGGTGGTCAGCTGTAACTTCGCCGGCAGCTTTGTTTCGACAGATGCTTTCTGCCACTGAAGTTCGTGCAAAAATCGTCTTAGTCCGTGGGTTCTTTTCTTAACGGTGGGAGCAATGGCGTATGCTCTATTTTGGCCTTAGCGCTGGCTTGTGTTTGTCACGCATGTTGGTTACGCCTTCATGAGCTTGTGGCCGCTCCTAACTTCTACACCCCTATCCTGAGACTTTCTTGTCTAGAAGCGTCGCGTGCAAGGCCACAACCACTGGTTGTCAACCAGGGGGGAGCAACTGGCCAACTGCCACTGGAAATTGCAAAAATATGTTTAGTTGTTAGGTACAACATCAAGTTACGATCATTTTGCCCCACCCCGAAAATATGCGGACCTAGTCAGGTGACAGACTTCACTGTCGTGACGTGTAAACTCGATGCATTTAACTGTCACGGAGCTCTTTATTTTGTTTCAGATGCTGCGCCAAGGACCTTGACCTTCATGTCGGCGTCAGTAGCTTCGAAGGCGGGAGCATTTACTGCTACCACAACCGCGGCATTGAAGTCGAAACCACCGGCTGGGAAGAGGCTTTGCAGGTGTTTCGTTTGGACAAGTGCGCTGCTTTCTGGGACGCGACTCTGTGCGAAGTTGCTTCTGATGCAAACTGGACCGACCCGTCCAGGTACCTGTGCTCGTCCCTTTTTGTGGCGTAGTTGAGTTGCATGGCATCGGATAGATTTTTTCCAGGGAGTTGGCTATAGTGGATTTTTCAGTGTGGCTGAAAGGATTTTTACGGGGAGGGGAGCAACTTTTACGGGGAGGGGAGCAACTTTTACGGGGAGGGGAGCAACAACAGTAAAATTTCATTTCCACCAACTCCGAAACTAGAGACATTATACAAAGGAGTTATTAGCAAAATACCAAATTTTAAAATCAAACAGGGCCTTGGCCCCATTCCGACGCCCAAAGAGTTGCATGAAACCGGTTAAATGTCCACTTCTTCTGCGCATAAGTTGATTACTACTGGAGTTTGCGGATTTCTGTTTCGACTAATACTGTACTTCCATGAAAAACTGTTGATTTCAACCTTTTCTGACCTTCGACCTTTCTTTCTCTTTTCGCCCCGCAAACAAGAATAGAGTCGTTCGTGGATATGTTTTGATTGAGCGCCTCAACTGGGGAACAAAAGTCTTTAACTCATGCTCAAATGGCAAAAGTAAAAAAGAGAAAAAAAGGGTTCAGCTCAAGGGCATCCACTGCAGCCGCAAGTCATTGCGTTACTGATCATCTCGCGGCTCAACAGCGCCCCCTCGCAGTTTACCGCACTTTTTAATGGTGACATCTTTGTGGAATGACGTCTTTGTGCTTGACGTGGTCGCCCCGAACGTCGAAGCTCCCGATCTGCGACTCGACGAGCGAGAAAGTCTCGACCGTCGTCTTGACGAGTCCTCTTAAAACGCAGCTACGACGAAGACCACCACAACTGCTTCGATTTCGCCCTCGCCTTTCTGCGGCGTCTCGAAGAGAGAATGGCAGTTGCATGTCCGGGGAATCACCGCACGCTCATCTGCCCGTGGCTGCCGGAAGCGCAGCGGGACGAGATGAAGGTGCGGTTCGTGGAGAAGTACGTCACTACCAAGCTGAACTTCGCTCAGCGTCACATCCGGTTGACGGAGCAAATCAGAGCGAGCGGACCGTGCTCGATCGCGCCGAAGGAAACGCCCGTGTCGGCCGTGATTCGCAGTTTTGCGCAAGTTCATGATTTTTGAGACCTCTTTTTGCGAAGAAAATAAGGTTTGCGAAAAGCTGCGAATCGTTTTTTTTGCGCAGCTGATGAGCTTTTGCAGTTGGCGGTTTGTTTTTCCTGAAATGCGATGGCAGGACTAAGGTCGAAAACTTACGCGCTCATCACTTATAATGTACGGCAAAACTACTCGCCAATAGCGGGTGAACAAATTAATCGAAAAATTACTCGTCGATAGTGTGTTGAAAAACTGCTCGCCAATATTGCGTGAAAAACTACTCGAAAAACTATTCGTCAGTAGTGTGTGGCTCGCTGCCTTGGAAGTACAAATTTGCCCACTTCTTGTATCCCTCTCATCGTTCTTGGGAGAAACGTTGACGCAAATTCTCTGTCGACTCGAACGCTTGGTGGCGCCCGCTTTCCTTTGTCGAATTATTCGACTTTCCCCTCTGAGGTGCTTCGCAACATTTGTCACTGTCGTCGTACAGTGCGGTTGTGTATTCCGAACCAACTACTTCAGTCGACCGCTATTCTTACCTTCCACACTGTCATTCTGGCACTTTTCAATCTCACCTTTGCTGCACTTCATTGGTTTTAGGTGCTAAGAATAGAGGCGGTAGCAATAGTTGATGCACGATTTTGTTTGTAAATTGTTTGAGTGCAACCAGCTCGACCAATCCGCACTCTTGTTGCCACGGACAACGTGCTTTGTTGCACTGTTTTCATTGATCACTTTTGTCTGTTGTCGTTTCTGCCGTTTCGTTGTTTGTTCATGTTCTCTTTGTCCTAGAATTGCCAAACCTTTACGGGCCGATGCACTGGGATTAGCGGCGCCGATTATTATTCGCTGCTGTGACGTATCTTAACAAGTTTGACGTCACTCCGTGCTGTTCGTGTCACTGCCCTGCGTAACTTAACATACGTAACCCTTCGAACTTGGCGTGCTTCGCTTCTCCATAATGGACGTCAGTACCCGTTGTTGGTTGCGGTGATAACAGCATTGTGGTCACGTAAAAGCTGCCATTATGGTCACATGCAACTTGTATTTGAAACCGCAGTTCGCGTGCCTTCTCCAAATCTTGCTTTACTTTTTCACCATTTCACCTGGAAGCTTTTAGCTTGCGACTGAAGATACGTAGATTGCGTGAAATCGATTTTCCCGTAAACCACTTTACGAATTGTTTCGACTGCGTCGCCCTTTTTGTGGTGACTTGTTGCTTAAATGTTGATACGTGCAGCAGTCAGGGGCGTAACGAGGCCAGATGGCGCCCGGGGCAAGAAGCAAGTTTGGCGCCCCGATGTTCGAAGCTGAGCTTTCTCGGAAGCCAATATGCTGTATTGAAGCCTTTCCCCCTCGTTACGCATCTGGCAACAGCAACTATGTTCCCGCTAAGGCGCGCAAATACGCAGTACCAACAGACCATTTGCGCAGTGAAATCTCATTCTCGTGCACTTGCAACCAGTGTTCCCTCTAAGCTGCGCACACAGCTTTCTGCGCACACGCATAAATTTACTGCGCACAGACACATTATGACGTATGAGTGTTCTCGGTTGGCAGGTTTTAGTCATTTCTAAAAAAGTGCGCACACACCAAAATTTCTGCGCACGCAGACCACAAAAAATTAGAGGAAACATTGCTTGCAACATTCCAAATTTAAAAGTAAAAAATCATTAAAATTTTTTGGGCCAAAACAGAACGCTTATGAGCATATCGCAAATTGTTTCATAAGCAATCTGACTTACACGTGTACTTTGTTCGTATTTTGGTACGATTTTATACTTACTCTAATATTTCACAAAGTTTGTAATTCATTTAGAATTCCGCTAACTCAACCCTAAAACATCCATGCTCACAAAAAGAAAAATCTGCTCAGTGTAAAATTTTCTTAGAGGAACGCTGTGTGCAAGACCGAATCATCGCAAAATTACGAAAGCACGGCAAAGGAAACAGATTCCTCGTAAGTTCATCAGCAAACAGAGTCTTCAGCTCTCGGTGTACTTGGCGCAATGAGTTCTACTATTGATTGCCGGGTCAGTTGTTGACTCACTTGAGTCATCACTGACGCACGCTTACAAAAAGGCTAGAGAGCTTTCAATTGTCAATCACCATCATTTGCGTTGTTGATCATCACCTTGCTCAACAGCGCCCCCTCGCAGTTTCGCCGCACTTTTCAATGATGACGTCTTGCGGGGAAATGCTTGGCGTAGGTTACGTGGAGATTTCTGTTCACCGCTTGCTGTGTTGAAGCTCCTGAACACGGACCGGCCTTCGTCGCTGAAGATCATTGGACGAATAAAAGTGCCAGCTGGGGCAAAACGAGCAGAAATTTCCAGGCGTGTCACAGAAATATTTCGTTTTACTTGAAAAGCTTTCAGAGTGGTTATTTACCAAGGAATCTGATTTTATTTGGGTCAAAAGCTAAAATAAATGCTATTATCAATTTTCACAAGTTAGACGCTAAACTGTTTAGTTTCTCTGTAACTCGCAGTCAGTGCATGTTTTAACGTGTTTTGAGAGACGAGACCGAAACGGTCTCTCAAAACGGCGCCATCTACCCTCGTGTTCAATCATCAAAAAGTTCAAACCAGTTCCACACATTTGTTCACTATGATATTTTGTCTTTGCACGATTATGCAACCATTTTGTTCAAAGCTGCATTCAAGATAAATACACAGCGATGTGATAAAAAAGGACACTTCGTGACAAATAATACGCATCATTATCAGTTATATGGCAGGTTGTTGTGTGTGTGTGGATAATGCTGTTTGCTCACTTCTGCTCAGTCCAAATTGCAATGACCTTGTCATGTGTCATCTTTTTCGAATTAGTTCAACCGGTCTGTAACAATCATTCCGGCTGCGGTTCCACATGTACACGCAATTATACGGGCCATCAAATAAAACGCAAACGTCTTAACTTATCTCGAACGTGATCAAGGACTGTAAGGGTTTTTTGTTTTTTCTCTTTGTTTGGACCAGCGGTGATCACGCGGAAGCTATACAAATGCTCAGTGCAGGAAAGGCAGGAAAGGTATCGGCTTGCAGCGAATATTAAAGTTGCCTGTTTGCAAATACGTATAGATACATGTATTGGTCATCAAAAACCTGTTAAATCATCACAAATTTTTCAAAATTATTTAGTGAGTTCAATGACTTTCACTCATTTTTGCAATCACGCGAAAATTATGCAAGTATTTCGTGCAGCAAAGGCATCAGCTAGAACAGAGTGTTGCAAAAATCGTCTCCGACATCAGTAAAAATGTTTTCATTTCAGAATATGTTGCGCAACGGTTGGAACGCCAAGGTCTGTTGATGGCGAAGGACAGGGTTGATACAACTCCGTTGATTTTGAACAAATGGCACCTAACGATCCAAAACGAAATGATATAGAAACAAAGCTTGTTTTCCGTTTTACACCAGGCAATAATACTCTGTTAAAGCTCACCTGCATTTGCAAAAACGCACATTCGTCGAAGGCGGCCTCTTGACCCCTGGTGACTGTGTTAGAGCTCGAAACACGTGATTTCAAAACACCTCTTATGTTACATCACTGGACCAACAGATGGGAATATTTTAAAATTAGCCAGGTGGGAAAAATCGAAAATTTCCAAGAAACACCGCTTGACTCACAAATGCCCGTTTAATCACATCACAAGAGCAGAGCCAAACCAATTTTTTCGACTGCATTTCGCCAGAAAAGTTTCAAACGCAGAGCTTTCCATTTCGCAGTAAAAAAACTGCGCATAATCTCGCCTCTAGATAGTATTTCGTTCGCCGCAATATTTGTCACCGTTTCTCCACAAGGAAAAACTTGGCGAACTTTTGTAAAGCCGTGCTGTTGCATAAGAAGGTATCTTTGTTACATCGTTTGTCACAAAGCACCTGCTCATCAAGTCGTGTATTGCGAAATAGATACCGAAACACGGTCCAAAGTCAATGGTTACCAAAGTAAAATGACACCACGGGTGGGTGGTGTCATTTGTCAATGGTAACCAAAGTAAAATGACAATGGTTACCAAAGTAAAATGTCATTTGTCAATGGTAACCAAAGTAAAATGTCATTTGTCAATGGTAACCAAAGTAAAATGACAATGGTTACCAAAGTAAAATGTCATTTGCCAATGGTTACCAAAGTAAAATGGCACCCCTGGTGGGTGCGTGAGACTGGTAGCGTAAGTTTCAGGCATTCAACGCCCATTTGATTCGTGTTCTGTCACACCGCATCTTCTATTCAATGCCCTGGTGATGGTGACAAACATAAGTAAACAGAAGACCTTTAAAAATATCTGTTCCATTAAAATGTTTATTTTCACGACAAGTAAACAAAGCATACCAATGTCCAGCTTTCCTTCAGGGTCGACCTTGCAAGCAACGCGCGTTGTGTTTGAATCGCTCACTGAGCACGGCTTGTGGGCAATTGTGACAGAAGGGGACGAAAACTTGGTTCCTGAAAAGATGAACAACTGGGAAACGTCCCATGGGATGGGGTGAGTTGGAACGGGCATACATTGATATAGGATGGGAATGGGACAGATAAATATGTCCCATGGACAACCCTGGTAATGCATTCGTGCCATGCCTTAATCTCCAGGCAGCCATCGGCAATCGTCACATTTAAATATTTTTTTTGCACAAGATTTACCTTGGATGGTGATTTCCGTTTCCGTGGTTCCCGGTCTTGGGGCAGTGGAAGTAATAGTGGGTGTAACGTCTTCATCAAATTTGAACGTATAAAACCTGCCTGAAAGTGGCAGAACAGATCTGTACTACGTATTCGCGAACCACCGAAAGGGAACACTGCTCAGTACCTCAAAGGAATGTTATTCAAGTTCATGGAAATACTATTATCAGTTAGCTGTAAATATGTAATTATAAGTACGGATCATGACTATGGAGGCCCCCTGGGCAGGCTCCCACTTTGTCCTCCTTTTAAACCCACCCTGTTGCAAAGTTCTTGCATTTTCTTCATAGTTCGTATCATGCAAGACCATCTTGTCTGGCGAAAGCATAGTTACTAAAATTCTTCTTGTATGGGTACAGTAGTATTAACATAAATGTTACCACAAAGTTTAGTGTCCAGTGTAGCAGGAAAAAAGTGGTAGTCCATAAGCCAGACCAGGCGCGCAGCCAGGTTTTTTCTAAGGGGGGGGGGGGCTGAAGTTATGGAAGCAAAAGCCTTGACAAGGAAAAATTGCTTGTGATTAGAGTAGTCAAGGAAAGCACATAAT
>JGI24158J21664_10014498_pt1 | contig 10337 bp, 7 predicted proteins | sample Ectturendosymbi3_FD_21664 | JGI IMG/M metagenome (IMG submission 21664) | reverse complement strand
AACCTAGCGACGAACGAAACCTTTCACCAGGCTTTATTCAACTAAGAACACCAGCACGCATCAACATCTGCAGCGCAACACAACAACCGTCTGAGGCAGAACCGTCGCCAGGAAGTTTTCAATAGGGGGGGCTTGACATAAAATTAACCAAAACTCCACTTATTTATAGTGTTTCACGTTCCAATGTGGGGGGCTTAGAGCTTTGTTTGGAGGGCTAAACCCACCAAAACCCCCCGTGGCGATGGGACTGTTCTGAGGCACAGCGGGACCTTCCCCAACGTTCCAAGCAGGGTCCTAAACCGGCCGGGCGGGCCATATGGTTTGCCCGGGAGGTAAGAATGAACTGTTGCACAGGAAAATGTCACCTGCAGTTGTCAAGTACTCGCAGCGAACTCGACATTCCTCCCCCCCAGCGAAAACGAGTAATCGCACCCACATCTGACTACCAGACGAGTTAGATGGTATCGCCCCTCCCCTTCCAGCACACCCGGAATGAACGAACAGGCATGCGTGCACATCTGTTAATCTCCCGGCTTCTTTTGGAGTAAACTGTCGGTTGTTGAGCAGAAATGTTAATTTGGGCAAAACTTCTGACGCCGAAATTTCGGGTTTGGCTGAATGTGATAGAGCTGAGATGGCCGCCATAGACTATTGGTGAACCAACACACGCAGCAAGGAAGTATAAACAAACTTCTCGTTGGGAAACGGCAACATCAGCACAAAACGTATCGAGGCAATCGTCCACTTTGCAAATCTTCTGCAGAATCGAGTCATTCAAATGCATTTTCCTATTTTCACGTCACGTCTAACAAAAAGGCGAAGTCAAAATAAGCAAGAAAAGGCACAAGACCTTCTTCCTCTCTGTAACGTTTCGAATAGACACTCGCGGAAGGCATTGTCGGTCACAGACAGGAACCGGAGCGAGCTGCAACGTTAGCAAACGCTCTGGTTCTAAGGTCATTCCATTGTTAAGACGATAAATGCAAAAGCGACCTTTAATATACCACGAAACAAAACGCGTACATGAAGTGCAGGCTGCACTGCGTAAAGGAAACAAAGAAATACAGGCGAAGATTGCAGTGAAGCCGTATCGGCGGCGGGGTTAGCACAGCAGCGTAACAACTTTTTGAAGTCAACCTAGTCCCCTACGCTATTTTCATTATTTTTGCTTTTATTTTTTGTTATTTCTTCGCTTCCACGCACAAAATAAGAAGCAATGAACTGAACTGTGTGTTTCGGGTTAAAAATTTGCGCGAACCAATTCAATTGAGGATCAAAGACGCCGTTCGGGCGTCCATTGCCATTAATCGGCCTTACTCGAGAAGGGTGAACCCTGGCCCAACGCAAATAGGGTCTGCTTTGAGGCCGACGCCACGGCGCAGAAAGACTACGAGGCGAAAACCTCGAAAATGCTTCTCTCCCACAGATAGTAAGTTGATGGGACAGCCGGACAGAAAGCTCAGACCAGCTATGTCCAAACCGCGGCCCAGTTGAAGGTTTGGTGCGGCCCAGTTTAGGTTTTCGCTGTAGTAAAAGTACCCTACATAATGACAACCTGTCCTTATTCTGATAATTTTAAATCTGACATTTTTAATTCAGGTGGCCCTTAGTGCCACTTTATCACATCTGTACTGCGTGCTGGGAAATTTCCGTATGTCCACTGACACCTTGAAGCAAAACGTTTTTCTATTTTCAAATTTCTACCCTTGTTCCACTGGCGCTAAACTTGCCTGTGACATCACACTTACGGAGTGGCTAAAGGTGCCAAAGAGTCGTTAGTTAGGATTCGAACGCTTTCAGCACATTCGCTTAAACTAACTTATTTTCCTAAGGTCGAAGGAAGTCAATGTGTGGTCCTAATTTAAATTTCATTCAATATGCGGTTGAGAATAGAATAGTTATGTAATTTTTGGTTCGGTTGGACATGGATGGCTCAGACCAGCCCTGCTTTGCATCATTCGCAGAAACAGACACGTTTTTAATGTTAGAAACGCTACGAGTGCGAAATGTGCTTTAGTCACACGAGGAGAATGAACTCTTGTCGCAAAAAGGAGCAACTCACGACTTGTGACGATCTTTGAAATGACGTTGAGCGATGAGGGGAGGAATGTGAGGTTTCGCGAGAAATTTTTGCATCCGACAGATTTTTTCCTAAGTTTGAGGAAAAGGATGGCGCAACACATCGTGCGGTTCCATCAGTTGGTCGACGGCAGCAGTTAGTTTAAGAAGAGCTGCGTGCATAGAATGCTGCGCTGCAACGTCACAAACAATTCTCGCAACGTCACAAAAAAATTCTTTCTCTGAAAGCGGACAAGGTGTTGACGTCATCCACGGTGTCGACGACGTTGTAAAAAACAATGAATTGGATGAGTTTTCTTTTCAAATCAAAATAAAAGTCGCGACAATTTTCCCAAAGCGCTTGAAACGCGATATCGAATGAGTAAAATTCGTTCAAATCTGAATCAACAGTTTAGCAATGGCGTTCGTCCCCATGACAACGACGTAGAATTGTACAATAAGAGCAAAACCACAGCAACGACGAAGCCTAATTACATCAGTTTAGCGCACCCTTCAGTTTGCTGGTGCTCAGTAACAAGAGTTCAGCTGGTCCACATTCACACGAAATATCCTCCTTGTCGGATGAGGGAGGAACTACAGAGGTGCAGGTCAAACGTCACCGACATGACAACTGAATGAAGAGGGTAGAAAAAAGGCTAACACGTAATCTCACCGTTCAGTACTAATCTAATACTGATGCCAAAGATTTGAAAATGTCCTGGTACATTAGTTGCAACTGCGCTATTTTTGAGTTTTTTTTGGTATTTTTGCAAACTTTTTTTTCTCCAAACATCTTATATAACCAAATCACCCCAACACCAATACGCGATAAAACTCCACTATACGTATAGTCAACTGTGAAGACACCTCAATATACAATGTAGCAACAAGAAACTAGCATTAAATAGAGTCCTCTATGTATGGACGAAGAACTGAAGCCGAGCGAAAGAAATTGAAACAAGCAATGCAATATTTTTGCTAAATACACAAACACAGCTTCTTAGTAAAGAAAATACAGTGCAACGTGACACCACCACCAATGCTACGCTCGAGTGAGCAGTCGCTAGGAGACGGATAAAGGCGCACGCAGGCAAGAACAAGACGATGTGTGATCGGTATGCTCTCCAACATGCAGCACTCTGAAACTAAGCGACTAAATAAGACGCGAATGAAGAACGAGAATTTGAAAAAAAAACAAACAAGTCTCTGTTTTTTTTCTCAAAACGCGCAAACGATGGCGCTCAATAACAGATCGACCAAAAAGCAGCGAAGTCTGAACTCAAACTGACGCATGTCAACAATTCGAACGCTTTGTGTTTGCACGTCAAAGTAGTGTTGGATAGCTGAGGCTAAGCATTGCACGGCGCAAACAGCTACTGAAGTCAGCGGTTAAACACAACGGAACACACAAACATCGGAACAGGAAAAACTGCAGCACGGAAAGAAGCAGAAATCAACGTGGGAAAGAAAACTAATACTAGCAGACGATCTTACACCCGCCATGATGCCCGGCGGTCTAGCAACTCTTGGGCGTGGGGGGCGCTGCTTGCATCGTCTCCGTGGACCGGACTATAGTGGCAAACATCTGCGCTTTGCGGGTCTTTCCACAGACTGCCCAGGCCTCTTCATCGGCGTCAAGCTGGGGTTGTGGTCCTGCGCGAAAGCGACGGTTTGTTAAGCGCGGTCTCGCACAACTTTGCGGTCGGAGCAAGCCCGCAACCAGGGGGTGGTCAACCGGGCAACTGCCCCCCCCTCCCCCCAAAAAAATTTCAAAGTTTTGTTGTTTGGTACTGTACAATAACAAGTTACAACCATTTTGATTTATAGTTGTAACAAGTTACAACCATTTTGACTTATAGTTGTAGCCATTTTGACTTATAGTTGTAACCATTTTGACTTATAGTTGTAACAAGTTACAACCATTTTGACTTATTTTGCCCCACTCCCCCGAAAATATCAGTTGGTTGCGACCCACGGTCGGAGTATAAAACTATGAAACGAGCCGATGCTGTTGTGATGGACAGCTACATTGCCAGTTGCAGCACTGCGTTGTCCGCGCAGCGCTTTTTCACTTCTGAGAGAAAGCGCAAGTATATCTTGTAACTTTAACTTATTTCCACAACGCTTCACAAGCGTCGCGTCGCTGGCGAAACATACTCGGCACCGATATTATGTTCAGCTTCAGCACACGCGAAACAAACGACGCAGACACTCGAGGCGGGCATTGTTACGTCAGATAAATTGCGGTTTTGTCAAAAATCTTCTGACAGAGACCTTTCATCCAAGATCAAGCCCTTTATTCGACTACTGGGAACTGAGTAAACTTTAACGTGCTTCTCTTGTGGTCAGCATAGCTGTCGGCTTTCTGAGCAAAATCGATGCTTTTTCCGGGTAAGAAATGATTTTTAACGATTTTTTCCGAGAAAAAATCAATGACATTGTTTCTGGTAGTTCAGCTTGTAAGAGCAGAGTACAGCACTTGTTTGAAAAACCGATTCCAAAGTAAAAATCGAAATGACCGAAATGTCAGGCTTGGCCCTTGCGCAAATCCAAATAAGAAACCAAGGAAATCTTCCAAAACCCATCAATACCGTTTTTTGCTTACGTTTTTGAACCTATCGGTGAGCAATTATTGCCCCCCTGCTTTTTTCCAGGATTCAAAATTGGGCGAACGTCATGTGCATGTCATATGCACGTCATATGCACAGCAGCTCACCTGCAAACGATATCATATGAATGGTTGGCGTTGCATTTTTCCTCCCACCTATACAGTTGAATATCAAGACAGTGCATGTTACAGGGTTAGGACCAGCGCATTTCATGCGGAAGGATTGGCTGCAGTGAAGCAGTGCGAAGTGAATGAACCTGAAACTTTTGTGTGTTTGGTTAAATGCAACTGGAATAGTGCTCTTGGCTCACTGATAGTGACGTCACGTTTACGCAGTTTAGCCGCGTCGGAAAATTGCGACCAGTTGCGACTGAAGGTCGTCAGCAACAATGTTTCTGCGTTTCTGTCACGTGGCCAGAATGGCCCGCGAAAGATCTGCGAGGCAAGCTGTGCTGGTTACGACCACGGGAAAGCGGCCCAGCGACCGGGCGGAGTGACTGCATATCCGACCTTGCTTGATCCCGTTCTGGCGTAGAGCCAGAAGAACTATAGAGGTTTGGTGCAAATCGTGAGTTATTTTGAGTCCTCCTAGGGCTGCTGCTACTGTGACGCTGTCGATAGGAAAAGCAGGTGTGAAAATGAGTGAAAAATCTGTTTGGTTTCTGTCCCTGCGTTATCTGCAGGGACATCAGGGGCTCCCAACCTTTTTTGACGCATTCCCGCCTTTACTCATTTTGGAAGTTTTCATTCCTCCGCTATTTACATAAGTTCAGCAGAATTACATAAATTATTACATAAATTCAGCAGAATGACTGAAAGGGTTAAAACATCATTTTCTGGATTACAATGAATAGGTGGCTTAATTATAAAGTGGAAATTCCTTTCCTGATAGCAACCACTGGCTTAAATCAAGTATAAAATTTATAAATATTTTCCAAAAAACTGCCTCTTCGTACAAAAATCTGAAGCCATCAGAATTTACTACTGCTTGACAGAATGTAGACGTTGACGTAAGACATGACATAAACACGGATGGCGTCTGAAGTGACATCATTCGTTCATCATCCAGTGACTGCGAAAATTAAATTGGTCAGCGAGAACTTTAAAAACTTTAAACCTTCAGCGCACAACTGCCATGCAGACAGCGCAGGACGTGAATGACGATAAGCAAGTTTAAACTTCCGTTTCCTTATCGTCCCAATGTTAAAAAAAGCCAGTTCGTAAGTGCAGTACGTCCATTGCTTTTCTACGTTAACTCCTGTTCGTCCATTCAGGAGACGCCGCCATCAATCACTTCAAACGCCAAACTCGACAAATTGGCGCTTGTCGCCGGAAATGACGTGGAAAATTAACCAGAGCGGATGCGGCGTTACGTTGGCAGCATGTCTGTTGCTATTTGTGGCGATGCGCTGACAAACCAGGCTCGGCAACCGCCTCATTACACTGGCAGAGACGAAATAATTGTTCAAGCTCGAGGGTTTTCTTTTCGTGCAGATTAGATCAGTGTTGCCCTGAAGCGTTTCCGGCATTGCGAAANCCGCCAATTTTCTAACGGGGAAATACTTCGGGGCCGGATCCCAACAATCGTTTTCGACTCTGCTGACCTTTGAAATGCCAGTNTGAACAAGACTGAGTTGCGTTCGATGGATTTTACTCAGCCAGTGGCAATCTACGTACTTTTCGCACCAAATTGAAAAGAAATGTATTGCAGTGTCAAGTTTTCGCATTTTCATTTTATTAATATGCCCCAAACTTACAGGCTGATTCACATTTCACAAGAACTGCATTTTTGAAACCCTACTGACTTGACACCAGGATGACACAGTGCAAAAGCGCCAAGATTTGCAAACATGCTGCCCTGGACGCCTAATACTGGAAGCAGATTGAAATCGGGTTTGCAAGGGTCAGGTAAGAATTGATGTTAACAATTAACCTTTTGTCGCTTTCAAGTGACCTTTGAAGCACGGGTAAATTTTCTGACATTCATCTTTCTCGCGCAAACAACAATCAAACCTCAAAAGCATTGACCTGTTTCGAAAGCAGGCTCGATTCAACTGCGGGGCCAAAAAGTTTTTTTTGTCACTTTTTAAGAAAAGTTTTTTTCAATCATTTGCTTTTTGTCACATTTTCTAACGGACTTTGGCAGAGGTTTAGATAAACAACTGTTGATTACTGCCAATAGTCTAAATCTGTGAAACCCACATCGGCCTCCGACCTCGTTTACCTTACTGTAGGATAAGTTTTTGTGCTTATCCTTTAAACTCAAGTATAAGTTATGTTTATACGACAAGTCCACGATCACAGTGATCGTGGGTTAGTCGTAGTGACGCGCGTATCTACGGCAGTCAGGAAGCGCTTGGTTAGAGGCGGAGTGAAAAAAATCTGAAATGTTGCGAAAGGTTCTGAAATGTTGCGAAAGGTAGTCCGGTGTATTTGAATATGAGCTGACGCTATGATCCTGATTTACCACCAAAAATACTGGTCACGTCCTGAGTGCCGCTGAACAGAAGATTTCTAAAAAGGGATAAAACTGAAAAAAAAATGTGAAAAAGGGCTAAAATAACGGGGATAGTTTCCGTCTATCTTTAGACAACACGGATGCTGAATTTCGAAAAATTAAAATGTGCAAACTGCGCGCGAACGAAGGAGAAACACTATTTCGACGCTTTCCCTCTTTAACAACAACGCGCTGCTTCTTACAATATTTTGTTTTCTTGCGCACTGAGCGCATGCAACTGCGCAACCAAGCATACACAAAACCAGCGAAGCGTTTCAACCGTCACAAAGGCTATACCATATATATATATATATATCTATATACCGTATTAAAATTATATACGATACAAAATTTGGAATGTTGGAGGTGAGCGAGAATGAGATAGCACTGCGCAAATTGTCTAGTCACAATGCCAGTTCAGCGTCAGAAACCACTTTCCACGTCACAACACGACCTCAACGTAACAATGCGAACTCTACGCCTGCTGTTATTACCCGATAATCGCATAATTTACGGGAACATTCGGCGCGGCAGTTGGTGATGTGAAGAAATTCCCGAAGCGCGTTGTTAACCGTTCTTGAACGATGACAGATAATTCTGATCAAATCTCATGAGAATAAAACGAAACCAGGGTCTCGGACCAAGATGGCAGCCACGGCGCGGGAAGGACATAGTCACGCATTATAAATACAAGAGCCCGCACTTCCTATGGCTGGGTCATGCANGTGGCTTGCGGATCGACTTACGTGTATTGATTAAAAAGTCCTGACAGGCGGGAAAGGCTGGATTCGATGGAACCGTTGTCATGCTTTGCCAAACTTTCGCGCCACAGTGTAANTCGTGAAAGGTTCCGAGCTTGGAAATTAGCTTTTTAAGCAATGCACAGGACGTTCAAAAATTCGTGACGATCACGTAATCCCAGGGTCTCAAAACTACGGCCCGCGGGCCAAATCCGGCCCGAGAAGACATTTTGTCAGAAATGAAAAAATAATATATGTACGAAAAAACTAGTTGATTTGGTAACATATCCCGAAACAATCACATTGCGTAAGACGTCCGGCCCTCGAAATGTGGTGTAATAGCTTATACGGCCCTCGAATAAATAAGTTTGGAGACCCATGACGTAATGACGTAATTTATTAACTCGACCTATTTTTTTCGAATGATCTCAAGCTTCAAAAGTAAGCGTAGAACCAACTCAGAAATTTTGCCCTGAGTTTGACGCGTTTATGTTTTCAGGTGTAAAACCGGCATTCACTTCATTAGAGGTGAAGTTAGTGTGTTAGAGGACACCCTTGAGCACAGTCGAACAAGACTGCACGGTGCCCGTTTGTAAAAGGATATAATTCTTGCTTTCCACAGAAAGACTAAACCCGCAACGAGAAGACCGTCATGGTGTTTACTCAACTATACTTCTTTAGCCCTCCTCGGGACGCAGTAGGATGCTGTTATTTTATAATCATCCTCTGTTTAACAACATACCGGAGTCAGCATGGCTTTGAGATTGCTTCAAAAAAAAACAAAAAAAAAAAACAACTTTTTTTGTTCATCGAGCCTGCTCCGACCAAAACTGTGGCGTTTGGGGGGGGCCGCGGCGGCAGTTGATTTTTCAAGTAACAAGAGGAGCGTTTGAGACAAAGGCACAAAACAATGACTGTATGAACTTAATGACTATAAGTCAACGCTTAAAAGTTTCTGGGTTAAGAAAGGGTAGCTGCCTGTTATGGCTATAGTTAGAAATAATACTAATAATTCCAAGCATAACGTAGCTAATGACTGGCAATCACGCCAAGTCTGATTTAAGTCACCTCCAGCAAATGACAATACATCGTTCGTGGACTTACTTTCGGGAGAACCATCTCCTTCTCCTCGCACCAGCGTCGGAAGCACATCCGGGCCAGTTCCGTTTTCTCTGGCAACTTGCAATAGACTTGGAGTTCGCTGTCCTGTAAGGAAATCGAAAAACAATAACAACAACCGCTGAAGTCGCCAAAAACTGGCATTTAACTCAATCTGAAGTCAGAGCAAAATTAACAAGACCAACGGTAGATAACGAACGCATACACAAAAATTATTGGTGGGCTGTGTGTCGGTCGTTCTCACGAGACAACATTTGAAAAAAAACAGTTTTAAGAGTGACGTCTCAGGTGTTTGTTGCAGTTGCTGTCTTGCATTCGCGGATTTCATGGGGCCCGAGATCCCTTGTTGCATTACAGCCACCGTAGTATATGTGACAGGGGCATCGTAAAACCTCGACTTTGCTGTAGAAGTTTCGACGACATCGCACCACAGCGTTGTTTGAACGAACACGTCGTGCGTTGTCTTCGCCACAGTTCAAGAGCAGGGCTGTGGAACCGAAGCAATTTTGGATCGCTGGAGCCGGAGCCGAAAAAGTTAGACAGTGGAGATGGTGGAAAATTCTAGATGCTTCGGGCTGGAGCCGGAGTCAAAACTGTCCGGTTCCGCCGCCCTGTTCAAGAGTGCTCGCGTTAGGTCACCCAAAAAGTGAAGTTGTCAAGTCGTTTAACAGCCACAGTGTGTTCCGTAAAATCGTAGTCGAGAATATTGAATCAATCTCGTGTGAGGCAGATCCTTATTTGGAATACAGAAACCAGTGGTGTGGGGGGCGGAGTGCAAGCGCACCCCCAAAAGTTTTTACTTGGTGAAAAGCCGGGAAAAATCCCTGAAAATCCGGGCAAAATTTGCGGAAATCTGGGCAAATATGGCGCCCAACGTGCTTTAATTTGAAAAAAATGGCGGCGGCCGAAGTCACGTGAAGAGGTTTTTTTGGGGGTAATCCGACATACAGCCCCATGAGAAAAATTTTACACAAAATGTGGCCAAAAATTTTTTGGGGCAAGTTTGGTGAAATTCGTGCAAAAATCCTTTGCGCCCCCAAAAATTTGCTCCTACACCTACGTCACGAACAGCCAATGTTGTTTCGGTTTTTAACGACCACGAAATAAAATTCGTCTCGTTGACAAATGTTGTCTGGAAACGTCCGGTGCTTGACAGCCAGTCAGGTACCTGTGGTGATGGTACCTGTGGTGACGCAGGTGATGCGATCGGAAAAGCCCGAGCGGCATGTGCGCAAAGCTTCGCACTGTGGCAGCAAGCAACAATAGAGTCCACATGCCATGATCACTCTATTATTGCTTGTTCGCGCCACATATA
>JGI24158J21664_10014496_pt1 | contig 10337 bp, 10 predicted proteins | sample Ectturendosymbi3_FD_21664 | JGI IMG/M metagenome (IMG submission 21664) | reverse complement strand
TAGTTTGCCATAGGTACTTGCTAGTGTCCAGCACCGAACTGATGGATCATATAGCGAAAGATTGTGCAAGGCTAGAAGTAAGACTATATCAGTGGTAGGCAAACTGCCGCTCGCCGACATGTTTTGTGTGGCTCTTCCAGCTGAATAGCAGTATCTCAAATAATAGCGAGTTGTCGCCTCATATTTCATGTTTGTTTCATTTCACAATGTGCTTACACAAATCTGTATGGTTAGTTGCCAAGGGAGTCCACGCGATTTGATGTAGGTCATTCTGTGTAAAACTTGCCTTCTTCGACGAACTGTGTTTGACACTACAAACTGATTTTGCGGGTCGCTGCTGTTTTTGGTTTTCTCCCAAGGACTCGTCTGTTGAAGACGTTTGTCCATCACTGGAATATATCGTTCTCTTTCATTCACTACTTCTTGCAATGAAAATTCTCTGCTGGGCTAGGCACGGGTAACATACTTTCACTTCCAAAATACTATTCACAAGAGAGACATTGCTTTTGATTGACGATATAGAACAATTTTTTAATTACCACGTTCTTTGCTGAAAGCTGCGCAAAAACGCAAACTTTTTGTGCAAAACAAAACTGCTATATTCAGGTACGATGAAGTTTTGTGTTTGCTCACATCTTGTTGCGATGTTGCTGCGTTTTACAAAACGTTCACACACCCATTAGCTCATTGTTCAGTCACAATATCCTAATTGTTTGATATCTGTCGAATGTCCACAAACTTGACGCAGGAAATTGGTAGTTGCATGACCAGAAGTTTTTTTCAGATATAATGATTTTCTGTATAGCTTTGCATTTAAAAGATGTTAGCTGTGATAATCATCCGGACAATTGTTTTATGATACATGTTTTATTTATCGGCCAAATAGATATGTTCTGTCTAACAGTATTTCCAGTTTAATACACAAAAATTGTACAGCACAGTACATTACTTTTGTTACACGGCAGTGCAAACATTGAGGACTTAAGCATATCGGAAGAAATTCTTGAAATAAATCACATTTACAAATGTAAGAAACATAAGAACCAACACTACACTGCTGCCAGTGACAACAATGCCGAAAGAAAGCACACAATGAGGGCTGAAGAAACACCGTTACTATGTCAACAGTTTTAATGATATTTGCTGTCGTCAAATGGTGAGCTGTGCGTGGCTGCAAGCCAAAAATGAACATCCTGCAACCACTCCCACTGAGCTATTTTAACTCCACTCTCCACGTTATCAATATAAATTGACAAGCTTGACCCACATTACCTAACGTTAGCAAGTCAAGCAATTGAAAGTTTGGGAACAATAATCTCAGGCCCATTCAGGCACCATGGACGTCAGCCAACAAGTTCCCGCAGACAACGATATTGTTAGACAGACAAAGCTACTTGACCAATGTTGATGTTTTAGAAATTTCCCAGGACTGCAATTTCTGACCTTGCAACAATCTGAAGAGATTAAAAAAATTTAAATGTGTTACCTCGTAACAGCGCAAAGTTAAAACGGGTTAAAACAAGTAGTAAAACGGGTTAAAAGAAGTGATTTCGAATGTTAAAACAACTAGCAACTCCTTGTGAAACTGGTAGAGGCGATAGTTGCGGCAAAAAGTCGTTTTTATTCGCCTCAAATATGGTAAAACTTGTCACATGGGGAAATTCGTACATACCATTTTTAGTATGGGTGGACTTATTCTTACTTGCATACACCCGCCGAGTAAAGTTCAGTTCCACATTGGTAGTCTGCATCAAAACGCATTTTTGCCACAAACTGCAGTTTATCTGAAGGAGCGAGGAAACCAAAGGTCTTTCTGAGCAATGAAATGCAACTATGGACTATTCTTAAAACCCCCAGTTATGATTTGGTTGTTGTAAGTTGTATATTCTGAACAATGCACCGCATCTCGCAGTTTGCTTTGCCATATTGGGATATCCGCTCCAGATATCGTAGAAGCCGCATATATCTTTATACTTGCGTGCGTCGTAAACTTAAATATACTCAATAATGCAAATCAAAGGCGATGAGAACACTTGAAGCTAAGAAAGCAAGAAAACGATAAATGAAGAAAAAGCTGTGACATGGGAAATTACAAAGCAGTAGGTAAACAAAAGAACATCTTGAACCAAGGAAACAAAGCATGAAGCAACAAACACGCAACAAAGCAAGCATAACTATATACACTACAATATCTTCTTTCAAAACTTCCGCAACACACTTTATAACAGGCGTAAAATGTCGATGGGTTTCTCGTTTTTTTATCATCATTATAACGGCATTCTTTCGATGAATAACGAAAAATAACCATGAAAAATTTTGAAACAATATATGCAGAATTCAGGGAATGTTTTCTCTTCGTACGGTTACGGTAAAGTAGCCGAGGTCTGGGTGGATTTATGTTGCTCATGTTTAAGCAATGTGAACTCGGTTTTACCGAACGTTTTGTAGTCAGATTTGGTCTTGTTCTTTGACAGCTAATTGATTTGCAATCAGTAAAATTCGCCAAAGCCAACGCTTTTCGATTGGGAACTACAGCAACAGCCTGTAGTATGCATGCAAACGTGCGAATAAAAACGTTTAGCATAAATATGATTGAAACAACCCAGTGTTACGTAATTACACGTCTATTACATTTGGCATGGGCAGTCAACAAACTACATGCTCACAACTACCACATCATGCGCATACATAATAACATAAATTCTGACAACTGCCAGCTTTACCACGAATGAAACCACAAATGGAAGGAAGCCATTCTCAGTGGGAGGACAACAAAGCAACAACTATGTTCCTAGATCCTTAACTTGTCTAAATTAGAATGCGCAAGAGTGGAGTAAAAACACGATAAAATCACAAGCTAGAGCACACCAGTGTACTCCAACAGAAAATCGTAGCCAAGGTAAGTTATCGAACTAGTCACGGAAGTTTCAAACAAACTGACTTCTGCTGCTGCAACCTTTCTGTGACTGCACGCTTTTCCAAAACAATTCGTGAAGCAGGTTATACGTTAAAAGCTTGACAAAATGAGGGTGTTAATAAACGCAAACGTCAAGTTTTTACCCGAAACGTCTTTTACCCATTTCTTGCATAGGTTTCCCTTATTAATTTCTTTCTTCGAATGCAACAGTCGCTTGACCACTATGGGGAGGGTACGGTTGGAGTGCTCACGGGAATCGGTGTCTTCGGAGATGATCGGGCGGCATTGTTGTGCCTGAAGGATGGCGGGCCACCCGCGAGCTGGGCACCTTCGGCAAAGTCCAGGCCTCGTCATCAGCAAGATTGGTCTCAACCATCATGCGCGACTGAGGCGCAGCATCAGCTCTGAGCGACGCAGAACGAACAACAGCGGCTCGCGACTTAGGCGGTACTGGCGGTTTCAGCTTTTGCCCGTGGGCTCCGGAAAACGTTGCACGCTTCCGGAGCGCCGAGGAGAGAGATCGCGGAGGTTTTGGTATTTTCTGCAGCAGCGGACTGCTTTCTTCTTGGGTTTCTCGTGCTTCCAATCCAGTCGGGATATCGTTACCTCCTGAGTTCCGCGAGGTTCTTCTCACGTCGGTTTCCAAAAGGAGTGGAGCGTGTGCAACAGGAAGGTTGCTGTTGTTGGTGTCATTGCTGTTGTTAGTGTCCGTGTTATTGCTGTTGTTGTTGTTGTTGTTGTTAGTGGTGGTGGTGGTGCTGTCGACGTTACCAGAGTCACTTGCGAGAACTGCAGGGTTTACTGGTTGCATCTGCACAGCAGGCGTATCCCTAAAACTTTTCTGCTTTGGGGGAAGAGGAGGAACAGGTTCTGCTTCCTCTGTAAAAAAAAGTGTAATTTAATGGAGAGAATTGAAACTATTTTGCAAAAATCTAACGTGAAACATGCAACAGTTCTGAAACTGTTCTACATGTGTGCGTTTAGGGAAACCTTTACCGATTTCACACTTCAAAAATAAACAAAATGAACAGAACTCAATCACGAATTTCACCAATCATTACTTTGGTTTACGTAAATGACAATGGTGAACGACTGAATTCATGGCAAACATTTTGGCGGAGGGCAACAAATTATGGAAGCGCGGTTACAGCATTTTGGATTGATACGGTTCGCTCTTGCAGCGAGGTCAAACTGCTAGGGTGAAAAGGTAGAATCAGGGCACAAAATATTGGAGTGAAAAGCATACAGCTACGTTCCACTATGACAAACTTATGTTCTAGGTAAAAGGCTAAACATACTGATGACTAATTCGATAAGCAGTTTTGCATTATCACGTTTTATTACTTTCTGGACGATAGCAATCAACCAATGTATTGACATTGACTCTGCAGCCAAATTTGTATTTTTCTCTTTTCGGCTAATTCATATTTCCGTGTCTCTTTCCCTTCGTTGATTATGCCACTAGTTTTAAAGACGGTTGAGAGGAAACGAAGTAAAAGACTGACATCCGGATTCGAAAAGCCAGGTAGTGATGCGTGGACTGTGCAGCGTCCCGTGTTCACAAATAGGAAACTTTCAAACACCCCAAAGATCAGTTTGCACGTTGGCCTCTGTTCCGCTCCTCACTTATAGCCATGAATCTTGGGCACAAGTGCATGCGCCTGAGATTTGATTTTCGTGAAGAGCTTACGGTGTAACGTTATACAACAAAGTTCTAAAAAATTACCAAAGCCCTGAATGTCGATCCACTTCTCCGGTAAGAGAGATCTTTGCTGCGATAATTCGACTACGCAATTCCACGCAAAGAGAATGCGCCCGAGAAAGGTTGGCGAAGCTAGTCCTGGTTGAAAAGCGACCCAGAGCCCAGCCAATGTACAGGTGGCATGACTACACATCTAACTTAGCTGCACCCTCCCATGGAGCCAGCACAAATGGCAGAAGCTGCCAGAACCGCGTGAGACCTTGTAATAAGCCCCTCGTTACCCTCCCTACAAGAACTGCATGTTCGACGATAAGGTAATGAACGAAATGAATGCCATAGTCTCACTGAAAACTGATACGTAAAACTAAACCTTTTATTATTTTGCGTAGTATTCCCTTTTTTCCACAAAGAGCGCAATCAAGAATAACACTGGTTAATTAAAATCTTACAGAATTTTATTCGCTTCTGCTGTCTCGCCTTTGTTCTGCACTACTTTTTCTATAGTGATTTGAAATGTATCAGTTCACAATAAAGATATCTTTTTTAACAGTCAAGACATACTGCAACCCAAAATATAAAAAGCTATTTCTAGGACAGGCCTTGTCCAGTTTTTGCGCTGTAGAACTGACAAAAGGGAGATGCATATATTTTTAATGGAAACTACACATTTTACTCATGAAAGCACGGTAGATGAATCCATTCATACTCATCAAGTACCCTCACAACTTGTTAAAATGAAATGCCTTTTTCCTATCTCAGACAACCTAGTTTCACGATAACCACTTGCGATGATATTATCTCTAACACACATTATGACCCTCGGAGTTGCGATTCACTGACGTATTTGCCACTGCAATCGATTGCTTGAGTTTTTAAAAAGAAATTTTAAGGCGTGCCAAGTAATACCCAGCACCCATAAACACGTTGTCTCCATTGCTTTGTTCCAGATTTTGTTTTCATTACCTGGTTTCGCAATTTCACTGGACGTGGCAGGGTCGGAGCTCTCGGCGCTGACAAGACAGCTTATCTCAATGTCTAACCTGCAAAAAAATCCGTTGTTCAGCGGTATTCACTGCTTAACAAAAACCATATCGTGCATATTTAACACTGTGTATATTTTAAGAGCGAAAACACGTCATCCAATCATTAATTTCATTTCATTCAATACACCAAATTTAAATCAATCCATACATTTTGTGAAGTTTGGCATTTTTCTGAGTTAGTCTGCAGCATCTGCAATCAACACAATTGGTAGCTGCAGCACATAATTTAGAAGCAAAGCAGTTCAAAATTGATCAAAAATAAAAAAAGACTGCAGAAACCTATTCCCGGTTTATTTCGAAACGCTTCGGACTGTTTTCTATCCATTTGCAATCGGAAATGAAGCAATGCTGAAGCAACACATGCAATTCAAAACCCAAAGACTCTGCAACGTAAGAGTTAATGTGGCGTAGAAAGCGCCGAAAACAAACCCAAGACTGCCAGTAACATGAAATTCTGAAAACAAAGCTAAGACTTTAAAAATCCGGAAATTTTGGCTTTTGCTTTCAACCACCATGAACTGTTAATCAAAGAGACTCTCTCTACACAAGGGCTGCACTCTACGTTGATAATTTTTCCACTCCTTTATATTTTACTACACAGATTATCATGCTACGTGCTTGTTTGACACTTAAGTTTCATATTGATATATATTTTCTTGTGCTTATTGCCAGTATTTACGTAAACATGTGATGTAACAGTGTGAAATACAGAATTTCAGTGATTATTCCTTGCCGTGTGTTGCAACTTTACTCAACTTTCTTAAGTTATCTGTTGACTGTTACACAATATATTGCCATAGTTATGAATATATTAGTTTTTTAACAACATCCTTCATTTGCTGTTGTCTACGCACAGCCTCTCAATGGTAGACTTACTCTTAGCTTTGTTTCAGAATTTCATGTTACTGGCAGTCTTAGTTTTGTTTTCAGCATTTTGTTTTGCATGGCTGGCAATCCTACTTTTGTTCCCAGCGTTATTGACATGAATATTGGTCTCAAGTTTCCTTTAAAGGGTTTTCTACGTCACAGGCTGCTTGGTTTTGAATGGCTTGCCTTGCTTTATTTCCGATTATAAATGGAGTAAGAACAATCCGAAACGTTTCAAAACAAACCATGAATATCTTGTAGAAGGCTTTTTATTTTTGATCATATTGATGTCTGTCCCGATTATATGCTTCAAAGTTCAAAGTTGCTCGGCATTTTTTTGTCTACCGTCCGTTGCTCACGAACTCCGCGAAGTCCATAAGCGTATAGGAGGAGGGGGAAGAGAGGCTGTGGACACCAACTATGTTGTTTTCGGGCAAAATTCATTTGAAACATGAAAATAAGTGTATGTATCGAAGTTGTAATCATTTTCTAAAGTTTTATAAAGAATTTCTTCTTTGGCATTTTAACTCTTTTCTGGTATGAGTGAGGTGAACATTGCATCAGACGCGTCTTTTTATTACTTGGAGAAGTTAAATTGTAAATTTTTTGAAAAATCGTTTTTTGGCATGAACGATCTTTTTCATAGAAAATGCGGTTGCCCCTCAAATTTGTGTTGGAACGCTGCCTCTATGGCGACGTGCATTTAAATAAAAAATAATAATAATCACCAGAAGAACGAACTTATCTGCTTGACATCCATTTAGTTTAGAATGGGAAACGTGGCATGGCTGCACATATCGGCGTATGTATCATAGCTTCAGAAAGCGGTCGGGACACTGTGTCAATTGACCAAAACAGTGACAACGTTGCAGGGGCGGATCCAGCCCGTAAGTTTAGGGGGGACGATTTCAGTAATATTTGGCAGTCAAGTATCAGTTGGCAGCCAAGTGTCTTTCCGAATTGTACAAAATCATGGTGAAAAAAGTTACTTTCGTGGGTTTTAGGGGAAGCGATCGCCCCAATCGCCCCCCCTGGATCCGCCCCTGCAACGTTGTCGCGTGTGCATTGCGTCATCCAATCATCAACTCTATTCAAATTACAAATGCCATTTCAAAACAGTGTGGTAGGACATTGTTGGTGTGGTTTCAATCTGATGGGCATTTTCCCTAGTTCAACAGTACCCACAGAGTTTAGTTATTTTTCTGTAGAAAACAACTGAAAAACAAACTCAATTCCACTCACTTTCCTCTTTTGGTATCACGATTCTGAAGATTTTGCTCGTGCTCTGTTGTCACAAACTCTTTTTCTGCAAAACATTCGAACTAATCATTGCTTCCTGTTACTATGAAACCCTCTAAAATCCCGGTTTTGCAACATTTAATTTCTCTAGGCTTTTATGGGAAAATTGCATCTTGCCACAGTGATTTGAGTGGTTAGCCAACAATCATGGGCGCAATTTTGTTGTAAAATGTGGGGGTGACAGCTTGATGTAAAACCAATAGAGTCATCGGGCCGATGCGGCAGTGAAGTTTTGTAAATAGAGATTCCCAATCTTGTTTTTTAGAGGTGTTTTCAAAGCAACACTAATCACGCTTTGCTTTATCCCTGCAAATGGCTTAGAAATGAATAAACTTAATTTTGTTGTTGGACATGGTACCGTAGTTCAGCTTGGTTGCACTACTATCAGAATATGGTACAAACAAGAACAGTAATATAGCAAAACACATCAATTGGGTTTTATCAGAGCTGTCGGTTGGAGTGCACATAACGGTGAATCGCATTGGTCGCACGCGCATATCACTCTTAAAGTAGAACACATCGATTTTCATACATTTTATAAGTGTGGGGTACAACGAGATTTGATGTCTTGTTCAAGTTGCTTAAACAAGACATCAAATGTTAAAGACGATAAATTGCAAAGGCACGTGTTAAAAAGACGATAAATTGCAAGGTACGATATATATATTGCAAGGTATGATAGGTAAATATTTTTCTTGCACATTTCCGCTCTTTAAAAATGCTACAAATCTTTAGCTACTGGACATCTTGCATACAGCCCCATCCCTAGCCAAATCTTCATTGATATCCTCTACCAGTAGCAAAAAAATGTTTGGCCAAAATTAGCGTAGCGAGCCTACTTCACAAAATGATTTACAATTTATTTTTACTGCTGATGGATGGATGATGTATCCTTTCAATCTTCCCTTGTCAGCCCCTGCGTGCTGTTGGGTATCCTTTCGATTGTCCAAACACCGTTTGTCTAATAGCCTTTCCCAACATCAATCAAACTCCCAAACAGAATTATCCAAACCAACTAGAGAGGATTTCATGATATCCAAAAGAAAACGAACCAGAGGTCTTTCTGAATACATATCCACATACCAATCTAGCCTGCAATGTGATGTCTGCGTTACCTAATCATCTGATGACCAGGTCCGTAACAAAGACGAAGGCTTCGCCCCCTGGAAAAACTTTCTCCCCCCTGAAAATGTCTTGGACATATTGTATTCATACCCATTGTTTTCGTACATGATATCGATGTAAAATTTGGGCCTCCCTCAAAAGTTATTCGCCCACCTTGGTGTCCAAATCTGGTTACGGGTTTGCTGGTGACTGTTGCCTTGTAACTTCTGTCAGTTATGCCACTCAGGTCAGTCTTTTCACAATCAAATTTTTCACGTTTGACATCAAATTTGAACAGGCGAAACTAATGTAAAAAGTTTTATTCTAGAGTTACACATGAATAACGACACGAAAATGTATGAGTTAAACAGAAATCAAAACGAACAACGGTGAATTGGCAAATATTGGCGAACAAACGGTGAATTGGCGAACAACGGTGAATGGCAGAACAGTGAATTGGTAAATAGTACCACGTTTCACCTGGAATAACACGAAACGAATGTCCAGCAAAACTAGGTGTTACGTAGGCTCATAGGTGGCGGAACCAGGGGGGCCGCATGGGTTTAGGCTCGCCCACGTTTTTCTGGGAGGGCGCGGCCCTCCCACTTTTAAATTTCGAATTTTGCCTAAATAAGTTTAAGTAACACAATTCGTATTTGGTCCATTGTTAAAGTAAATTGTTTTTGCGTAAGACTAAGAGCAACTAGTTACATTTATGTGCTCAAGTCAGTGCAGTGCATGATAGATAGGGTGTTGTGTAGATAGGGATCGTTGAGGTCTTATCAATCAAATTTTGAATAAAATAACTCAAACATGTTGACAAAAGTTAACGACGTCATATTTCAGTGCTTGTGGTGTCAGTTGCCAATTCAAATCAGAAACGTTTTATTTTTTTTGTCGTGCACTTGTGCCCCCTACTTTGAAAATAGTTCCGCCACCAATACGTATAGGCTACCTGTGAAGCAAAATGTTTCGCATATGGATGAAAACATTACTGCTTTGAGGGTACAAATATCTTTCAAATTTGCTGGTCACCCTTGTGGTGACATACAAGATATAGGGCTATATTCCTAGTCAAGTCATTACATTTTGAGCTATAGGACAATATACGCTATAGCTAGGCCAATACTTATCAAAAGGTTTGATGGAAATCCTGCTTACTAATGGTTGAAGACAGTCTTTTGCAAAACTGCCCGTCCTAAAACTAAGTCTTCACAATAGTGCCGCTGTTTGTCTTCGGCAAAAACTTCGCAGAGGTTTGCCTGAAAATGTAAGTTTCCAACATACACTTGCATCTTTAAATTTTGTGCTGTGTGTTTCTGAATACGTGACAACCAACGTTACAGTAAAACCAGTTAGTCAACGTTTTTGCACGAAACAAATCACGGCTGTACTGTGGTCTCTC
>JGI24158J21664_10014495_pt1 | contig 10337 bp, 5 predicted proteins | sample Ectturendosymbi3_FD_21664 | JGI IMG/M metagenome (IMG submission 21664) | reverse complement strand
GGGGGGGGGCAGAAAGGGATTTTACCAAAATTTTTTCCAGGGGGGGGACAAAAGTGGTGAAATTTGGTTTTTATCCTCGAAATTGGAAAAACAATCTTTTTTTTCCAGTAATTTCAAAATCCAGGGGGGCCTAGCCCCCATGCCCCCCTCCGACGCCCATGGACACAGGGTTTATTTGTGCCGGTTTTTGTCATTTTTCAAGCAATACAAAACATATTGTTTGATTCCTCTATGCCAGCGGTTCACAAACTTTTTCTGGTCGCGTACCATTTGTTGTGGGACCTGTCTTTTCACCGCGTACCACCTTGAAACAGAAGTGATCGGAGTCACTTTTTTTGGCTCCTGCTCCTGTTCCAAAAAAGTGACTCCAGCTCCTGCTCCGGAACTCCGGACATTTACACTCCAACTCCTGTTTCCACTCCGAAAACTTGTAGGCAATATCTTTTTGCCTCATGAGGCAAAATGACTGTTAGAGCTATTTCGCCATCACACAATATGGACAAGTTATGACATGGTTTCAGTGTTGGCAAGCAGTTAGTGACTTTTTGTCTGCATTGCATCATTGTTGATGAGCAGAGTGAATCCAACCCTAACTTCAAACACTAACCCGTTGACTCTTTGTGTGTCATATTGTCTTTTGACCAATTCAACCAATCGTGTTCAACAAAGGCAAAATAACCTCTGCACAGTTTTTCTATCATGACGAAAAAAATACTACCAAATTTGAAACCAAGAAATGAAAACATGTATTGTTGTCACCTGGAAAAAATCTCATTCAACTCTTTTAGTTCTAAAATGAACCAACTCTAGTTCAATTTTTTCAAATTTTTAACTCTTTGTGCTTTAACCATAAGCACAATGAAACAAGAAAAGCTACAGTACTGTTGTCTTTTCATTTACTAGCCTCCACAGATGAAGCCACAGAAGCTACATCGAAAACACTTGATACCGCTTTATATTCACACAATTAAATTATCTGCCTTAGCTACTGTCAACTTGCAAGATAACACTAGCATGCTTAGGAATAGCCTGAAGTAAACTGCATTTCTACGGACTTAGATGAAACTGCATTGCTGTTGTTGCATTGTAAAGGTTAGGTACGCTGCATACAGCGCTGTCTCAAAGTGCATTTCACTAAAAACAACAAATTGTTAATACCGCTCAAAACAAGACAGAAAGCAGAGGTAAAACTTCCAGTAACTAACATATCAACAAAATAGAAAAAGATTCATTTGATACAGCAGTTGCGAGTTGAACATTTGATTTGTGCCAGCCTGAAAAGAGGCCCACAGCCTGCCACCCTCTTTCACCCAGGGCAGCCTGCGCCCTGCTCTGAATTTTCGCTGTGCCAATGAAAGAGAATACATCCAGAATGTTAATCTAACAATTAGCCTGTCAGAGAAAATTCAAATTTATTCCAAGCTATTATCTGGCTCCTGCAAAAGCTGAAAACTCCACTCCAGCTCCGGCTCCGGTTTTATTCAAAACTCCGACTCCGGGTCCTGCTCTGGCTCCGGAAGAAATGGCAGACTCCGGCCGGAGTCCACTCCGTCACTCCAACTCCGTGATCACCTCTGACGTAAAGACACCTTGCTCCAGGAAACCTCATTCTGCCCAATATCATTCGATCAAAAGTTTGGCAAACCAGACACAAATGCGGCATGAACAAAATGCTTGTGAGGAAGTACAATGGTCATTTTTCGAACTTTAAGGGAAGTACACGAAAATGCAGGAAATTATTAAGACAATCTGATAAGTAAAAACAAAATGTTTTCTTTTTGTGTAAAAGAACAGAAGGGTCTCGCGTGCCACCTTCAAAGGCTTCGCTTACCACTGGTGGTACGCGTGCCACAGTTTGGGAACCACCGCTCTATGCTATAGGATTATGATGAACAGCATGAAGAAAAGCTTCTTGCACAACAAAATATCTTCGCAACACCCTCAGCTTACAATATGAAGTAAGCCCAATGCAGATTCATTTTTCGAAGCAAATGTCACGAGAAACTCTTCCAGCTGATTTAACTAACATCGAATTCTAGAGCTTCAACAAGCAAGCTCTGTATATACTGGCTGTCTAGTTGAAAACAACAAACGCAGATCCGCATCAAACACGCTATAAATTTGCCTACTAAGGCTCATATATTTCAGAAACAGTGTAATTGACCAATCGTTTACTACTAGATACCTCTGTGCTCCAGTGACTAGGGTTCTAGTTCTGGATAGACCAGTGGTTCCCAACCTTTTTTGATGCANTCCTGAGTTGGCACCAATCTGATGTAGGGCTGCGAATAGCGAATCGAGAGAAATCGAAACCTGAAATATGTGATTGTAACACGCCAACTTTGACGCATAGACAGGATTGGATTTATATCTTTTTGCACGCTTTATCACTTTGATTAGTCACGAATTATCATCAACTAAAACCTACCTCGATAGCACACAAGGATGAATTGTGAAGCGCACACGGACAGACAGTCCTTTGGACAGCTACATGCCTTCGTTCGTGATACGCGGAGCAGTCTAATTGAAACGAATTGTCTTGCCGCGCGTCTTTTGATTCTCTTTTGATTTGTATGATAATTGTCTTTTGATTTGTATGATAGTTCACGTTAATACAAGCATGCCTGTCAAAAATGTCTTTCAAAATATTTTTCTTTTTTCCGGTCGGCTGCTTAAAAATGCCACATTTTTTCACATTGGAGTGACCTCCATTTGCTTAGTAATGGTGACTCAGCAACAAAACAACTTCGTGGTGAATTCCACATTTATCGAAAGTTGAATCACTACGGAATGTATCAATGTGTTTTGCAAGTCTTTGGTGCGATCTGCAAAGAAATTAGTTGAGATGAAAGTTTTTGTTCCATTTTCAGAACAATGGTCCAAACCGGTATCAGAATCAACATCTTTACGAGAATCTTTTGCAATGTAAATGACTTGCTAAAATCGTAGTCAGCAATTTATAAAAGTTAGTTTGTTTAAGTTTATTTAATGAGAACTAGCACAAGGGACTGAACAAATGAAAAATAAGCCTTTCTGGTGTTTGCTGGTGACAAGCTGAAAAGCAATTTTAACGCTTCCTATCATTACAATCATGCAAAGGGTTTTTGCCGCATACATCACATCGTTCTTGCTGTTCTACTTATACAAGCTGAATTCATCCAGGTTTTGTGTAGATAATTATTTTCCTACGGGGCCTAAACAAAAACACTGGGGACATTTTCAGCAGTTCGACTACAACTGACCTTGTAAACCCTTTTTCAGGCTCCATTCAGGCGTAATATGCAGTCTCGTATAGCCACAATTTTTATCAAAGTTCAGGCATAATGGCCAGTACCACATTTTAATTATGGTTTCTGCCGACTAACAACTCAGGCAAGTAAATACGTACCTCTGATTCCCTGATTTTACTAATACAAACGAAGAAGTAAATTACACCATTTTTTTCATGTCTCGTGTATTCAGCCTGCCTGCTACGTTGGCATGATTGGAACCATTATAAACAACATCATTGTCTTTCCACTGAAAAACAGCCCGCAGACATGGTAGGCATTCCGGGGCAGTGCCCACTCAAATTTTCTTGTGCTCGTAAAATTATCTTTTATATTCATGTACAGTAGATAAACATCTGACTCAAACTCAAAAAAGAAACAAAATTTCGCAACATCTCCGCACATTGCACAAAAAAATAACCTGAATATTACAAAGTAAATTGTACTGCAGAATTTTCACACCGGCATTTGTCATCTTACAGTTTATTTTAAACTCATAACATAAACAACATTTTTCCCCCTAAAATGTATTTTTCCCCTTTAAACACTAAAACCTGTCCACGGGTACGTTGGTACATATCCATCACAGCAACAATAAAAAATTGCGGTAGTGTCACGATTAAACAGTTGTCTAACGGGAGAAACAGAAAAGAAAGAATAAAAAACGTCAAACAGCGTTACCACGCAGCTGTGAACCCACATTCGACGATTGTTCCATTATTGGAACATGTTGTCGCTATACAACCGCAAAATAATTAACCGATTGTTTGTTCTAATTTTCATGTTAGGACATATACAAAACGGATACTAAAAAAACATAGGGATATGATTTGTATTTTTGGTAGTGGTCATTAATGGCTTAACTAGAAGGCCTTGCGGACATGCTGCCTGCAGAACCAGGCATTTGGCCTCAAAGCCGCGTTTCTCGCTCAGAAATAGAGCGCCTTTGACGCATGCAGTGCAAAGGTGGGATGCTGCTAAAGTACTTGTACTTTTGGGAGGGATATTCTTTTGAGAAAACGTCTTTCTAATTTAAAAGTCACTTTGAGTAACCGCTTTTCTTATTTTATAAGTCACAGTTTGTTTTTGTCTCAACTAGTATTCTTGATGTCAGTCAGTTTGTTAAGCTGTTATGATTTATGAGCTTGTGTTACGATATTTTGATTAGAAGCCTTGAGTTTGTTTTTTTTTCTGCTGTTAGTTCAACCTTTCAACTTTTCACCCGGAAGCGTTGCTTGTAATTTTCAGGACTGAGAATGCGTAATTTAACGTGAAATCGATTTCCTCTCAAACATTTGCTGATCGATTCCTTGCTTACACCCATCGTGGGGGGTATTTACTTGACCATGAACAGGTATACGCACATGCACAACGCCTTGGCCTCCACGGTCTACGAAACGTGGCAAGCACAATCGCACACTCGCACTGCCTCGCTTTCACTACATAAGGCGAAACGCACACACAGAGGACGAGACTTTGAAAAAAGGTGCTGTCGTTGACAATTTAGCCTTAAAATATAGACATATTTTCAAAAAAGGCCAATAGAAAAACGTTTTAGTCAAACGACCGTGAAAACGGCCAAAAAAACAAACGACTAATCCATAAATCGTACGGCCAACCAACATGAAATACAGCCGTATTTTTGAAATTTCGCCTCAAAACCGCCAATCTGGCAATCCTGCGTCTCGTTCGTGTTGCATCGCACATTCAACGTAACACTAACTGAAAGGTTGCGACCAGGGTTGAATTATCTGGAGACCGATAACCTGATTAGAGCTTTTTGCTATCCAACATACAGATATCATTCTGTCGGTTAACTGGATAAAAAAGTAATGCGTCATACGCTTTTTAGTAAAGTTTGGACATTCTTTGTTTCCAGATACGCCATAAGTTTGGATATTCTTTGTTTCCAGACACAGCGTTGTGTCTGTTTCCAGACACAGCGTTGTACAAGAAATGCGTTGCAGAAGCAGTACATTTTGAAATTGCATGATTTTCTTCATAAGACCTCTAACAGTCCATGCGTGCAATTACAATAAAACTGTGTGTAACTGTTTTGCAATCAATTCATCGCGCAAATCTTGTGAAACCAATTGTCTAACAACCAACGGCTATTATCCGGTGAAACCGTTGTCTGAAATAACAATATACGGATATTTTCGTTATTCAGATAGTGAAAATTATTGATATCCAACTAAACCTAGTTGCAACAGTGCATTACAAAATGCTTCCATAGCAATGAAGCTGCGTGCGTTTTGTGACTCTGTGGTCACAAAATGGGAGCTTGCAAACAATGCAAAGCTTTAACTCGGAGTCTTTGCGCAACTCTTGACTTAAAAACTCTGAAGAGACAAACGAGAAGACAACCTTCCAAATCAGTCCCGTCTCCACGGGTGGCTTTATTGGGCTAAGCCCCCCCAAACAAATCTCCAAGCCACCCCTAAATTCAAAAATGAAACACTACATATCAGTTACGTTTTTATCAAATTTTAGAATGACAAGCCCCCCTGCTCAAACGTACAGGCCCAGTATTGAAGACTTTCTGGCGACGGTTCTGTTCCAAATGGGTGCCCGTAATAAGAGAGAGAAAAAATGAGTCAGACACGGTGTCTAACGAAATCTCATGCTGAGCCAAGGTTGCTAGGTTGGCATTTCTAGGCCAAATTCCAGAAAGTTTGGCCTTTTGAAAAGTAGTTTGGCATGAAAAAATGGCGTTTGGCATGTACGTCATAGTTTGGTATTTTTTGGCCTTTTTTATGGTGTTTGCCTCTTCATTGTTTGGCATTTTTTAAAACCTCTGGCTCAGTTAGTAGTGTCGGCTTGGAATTAAGAACTTTTTCTCAGGACAAAGGTCCTTTCTTTTCTACCACGGTCCCATTCTCAAAGATACAGGCGGTTTTGCCGTCTAAGTGACGTCACAGGACAAGAGACATAATCGATGTCTTCACATTTTAGCGAATATCAATACTGAAACAATTGAAAGTAAATTAGCAATTTTTTTATTTCAGAAGTGTGTCTCAAACTGCTAGCCCTTCGCATTAATTTAATTGGTACACAAGAAGTAGCTCGCAGTTTCAAAAAGGTTGGTGACCTCTGTTGTACAGAGTCTTAAGCAGTTGACTGTGCTGTTTTCGGAAAATAAACATAAAAGTCTATGCATATCAGGTTAGCTGTTGTGCTATACAGCATTTAGGGTTCTTTTAAGAAAGGATCTACTGTATATACAGTAGTGTGTGTTGTTATTTGCAGATTATTGGCATTCTTCATGCTTGTATGTAAGTACAGTATATCAGTGCAGCGATAAGCAATATTTTAATCTAGGAACATAACAGTGCTGCCAGATTTCGCAGATTTTCATATAAGTTTAAACCATGATAAAGAAAATTTAGCAGATTTCCTCGGTTAAAAATAGTAAAGCCAATGTGAATGTAGCAGATTTTGATATAAGTGTATACGAGAACAGACAGATTTGGTAGATTTTCTTTTTGTAATAGATATTTTGTGGAATTATGACATGTCTAATGCTTGGTTTCAAGAATCAAGTGATTGGGAACTATGGTATGGTGCACGTGTATTTTCATGAACTGTGATTTATTGTTTCCAGCATTCGTAAGTAGCCTATTTTCTATTAAGCATTTTCAAGCAAAAGCAAATGATAACATATTTTGTTGCGGCTGTGACTTCAGGAACAAAACCTTGTATATCAAAATGTGAAAAATGAGTAAAAGTGTTTCTAGTTTAATGCTGTTTGTTGTTTCTAAACTACATTGCTTTATGCTATAATTAGTGCCTTGTTAACGAGTACCACTGTGTTTTTGCCAAATGATTCATCTGGAAATGTCAAAACCAAAAGCATTCAGCCTGTTTCAGCTTGTTTGGCATTGCTGATCTCGCTTGAAATCGCTGGGATCGAGGCCTGCGCACAGAGAACATGACAGTGACAACACGCACCAACACGACACCCCCTTAGCTCCCAGTCCGTAAATAACTGGTCAATGGGGCGAATCCACCCTGGCAAACGAGATGTAGAAACCGGGACCCACTTGATATTTCTGTTTGATATTTGATATTTCGGTTTTAGTATTTGGGTTTTGGAATTCTTTTTATACTTTGATACTTCGGTTGCGGAACAATTATGGCAAGGGATTTACAAACTAAGATTTAACTGGGAAGATAATCCAGAAACTGAATTACGACGAGCACTAAACAAAGCTCATTTCACCTTAGAAGAAATTGAAAGAAATGAAATGTTTGTGAGAATTTTTCAACACGAGTTGAAACAAAACATATCCGTATTATTATTGCATGATGGGAACTCCGATAAAAAAGATACCAAAAAAATTGAAATGCATTAGGGAAAACGTAGCATTGCTAAGGAACAATGATTCCTATAAAAAAGTGGGAAACGGACTAAATATCCGAGACACCCACCACGAAAACTAAAATTCTGATGAGAAATGTGAATCATGCAGAGGCCATTTGAAGGGAAAACAGAAACAATATGAAGAAAAACAAAGGTTTTAAATCATTTATCAAAACATTTCATACAGGAATGTCAACGAAAAATTGAATAGAGTATACCTTGACTGAAACGCATTTGCGAAACCTGTCATGGAAGTGACCCAGAAATCACAAACGTTAACGGAAGCCGTTTAAATTAACGCTTCAAGAAAAAAATTAAAAAGCCATTTCAGATGTTACTGATGTAACCAACTTGGACATATTGCACGAAATTGCGCAAAGGTATTTTGTGGTGAAATACAGCGACGACCCAATCCGAATTACCCTGAATTTCGAAGAGAAAGATTCCTAGGGAAAACATTTCAAAAGTATTTCGGAAAAAGCAATTTTGATTGAAAATTGCCTCCAAGAGGCCAAATTTTAAAAGTAACCAATATTCATTGAATTCGGAAAGCAGTGATTCGGAAAACTATTCTGAAAACATAAAGTTAAAATCCAGAAATAACAGCCTGGGAGCAAACATTTCTAACGAAAATACAACTGAAGATAAAACAAGCGAAAATCGCTGTGCAATGACTAAATTATGAAAATGACACGAATTGTAATAATGTTTTGAAAATTTTGTAAATGTCTTGTAATTACATTTGTTACAAAATTTCGAAGAAAAAGTACTGTATGATTCTTGCAAATTTTTCACAAATATGGAGTATTCCGAAAGTTTATTGAAACTGAAAATAGTTGACTAATGAAATTGTCATGGAAATAACAGAAAATGAAAGAGAAAATTTGTAAAAATTGAGTCATACGACAATACATTCAAATGAGATATGCAAGACCCACGATACTGCTTCTCAAACGACTTTTACAGAAACTGGAAGACCATGAACGAACTATGATTTTTCTCGAGGACATCGCCCTGCACAACTCGTGGGAAGATTTGAAAACTTTATAATAAAGAAGGCCGACAATCAACGAATGAACAACGACAACAAGTAAAGAATCAAAAAAACGATTTTGAAGGGAAGGCATGAAGTTCAAGACTAAAAATACACCCCAGAGGAATGTTGGAGACCTTTTATTCCAACATACACACCTAATTTGACAACATATGAAGACTGACGACAACATAACATTGACCTATAAAGAGAACAACTCCGAACCGGATTCGAACTGAGAAATTGTTTTACCCTATGTAGTATGATTTTTTCTCAAATTGACTCCTTGGACTCACACCTCATTTGCATAAGGCTATATATACCACATGTATTGAAGGATTCTGTTCAGTAGTGGCTTTCACTCAGCTGGAAGGAGAGGATCACCTAGAAAACTTATTTTGTGACTTTCAGTCAATTGGAACTGGAGGACCACTTAGAAAAGACTCTTCTAAGATTCTCTTAACAGAAGTTACCTTTTGAAGTGAACGCGAATGTCTGTCACTGAATAATATGAATTCGTAACTGCTTAACCCTTCTAAATACATGATGTTCAGAAGTTATAGTATGCATATTGCAGATACCAGAATAGTTAAGTCTTTGCAATTAAGTGCGTACAAGGTGATTCCTTGGAATGCTAGTCACCCTTGACCGATATGTAAAGACAGTATTCCTTAAAACAGTTAGATTGCGCAAATTGAATTAAAGTTAAACGGCGTGGCAAACCTGTTACACTACCTTATTCAAGGTGAAAATTTTAATGCGTAACTTCATAAATATTCAGCATCGACGGTTTTCGTGCACGTATTTGCGGTCAGTGCATTGTAGTGAATTCAAGAACATGTTTATTAGCAATATTTTCTGATTTGGTTTTCAACTAAAATTTGACTCTATTTTGCTTTACGAATGAAATGGGACTTCGATGTTTCATGTGCGACACAAAGCTGTTTACAAGCATGTGTCAAGAACTAAGATAGCCAGAAGTAGCTTTTGTGCAGCTGGAAAAAGATTTTGAATCTGTACGGATCAAAATGTTCGGCTTACTAATGAGCCAGACATGTTTCATTTCCCCACTACAAAGCAGCGAGAAAGCTAGAGTTTTTGCTGTGTATCAGTACAAGTACATAACCTGCATTAAAAATCTGGATTTTGCAGATTGGTTTAGGAAGCATATGAAAGATTGATACAATCAGCAATGTTGGCATAGGCTACTGAAAGCTTGCCTGCGCAAAAGTAGCATGTTTATTTGCAAAAAGAAAACATTTAGGCCTATTAACTTTTCTTTTGTTTCACCTTAAAAAATGTTCAAAAGATAAGCCCAACTGAAAAAGTGCTCAAGATCATTAAACAGCAGGGTAGAAAAACGTTGGTACACCTGTGTTAACAATCATTATAACAAACCAGAAAACAGTTAAAAAGTTTCATCTCAACAGTTGTTTGGCTCGCTGCGTAACCTTATGTTACTGGGTGACACAAAGAAACGGTCATCACCTAAACTTGAATAACGTTTGAAATAATTAATCAATTCTTTTTATTTTTCAGATTTACCAAGCAGAATTAATGTTCTAAGAGTCTACCAATTTTGACCGTCGAGATGCCATGGACTACTGAGCAAAAGATATTTATAGTTGAGGCATATTTTCGGCAGAAGTCTATCCACGCAGCTCAATTGCAA
>JGI24158J21664_10014493_pt1 | contig 10339 bp, 9 predicted proteins | sample Ectturendosymbi3_FD_21664 | JGI IMG/M metagenome (IMG submission 21664) | reverse complement strand
TTTGCTAAATTTTCAAAAAATGAAACAATGCTACAAAAGCATACAGCTTTAATCTCACCTGCTTCACTTGTGCTCTTGATTGTTGCTTGCGATGTTTGTGAACTTGCTTGAATAGCAGACCTGTCTTGAACCTCGCTATGCTCTGTTTTTGCAAAACCAATTTATATTAAAATTTATTAATGAACTTTGCTAAATTTTCAAAAAATGAAACAATGCTACAAAAACATGCAGCTTTAATCTCACCTGCTTCACTTGTGCTCTTGATTGTTGCTTGCGATGTTTGTGAGCTCACTTGAGTGGCAGACCTGTCTTGAACCTCGCTATGCTCTGTTTTTGCAAAACCAATTTATATTAAAATTTATTAATGAACTTTGTTAAATTTTCAAAAAATGAAACAATGCTACAAAAACATGCAGCTTTAATCTCACCTGCTTTACTTGTGCTCTTGATTGTTGCTTGTGATGTTTCTGAGGTCCTTTGGGAAGAAGGGTTGTCTTGAGGAATACTTTGGCCTTTATTTTCAAAAATAAATTCTACAAACATCATTTGAAAAGGTTTGCTGTTATCACGATAACTAAGAAAATATTTAATCTGAAAAATGATGGAGCGCTTTTCTTGTGATACAAGCTTTCATTAGTGATACCTATGTGTATTCTAAATATAGATTTTCAAAACACCGTTTTAAAAAAACAATTTGCATGACTGTCTAAAAATTTGAAACAAGCATAAATTTCAAACACTACCATCACTTGGTTTGATAGGATATTTGACTTAGCGTTAAAAGCGTCAGAAGGGATGTCTTGGACCAGCAATGCAAGCATATAGCTCAAATTCATGTAGAAATATTTTTGTGAAAAACAAAGACTTACTTGATTGAACAAGAAAACAATATTTTTGTCAAAACAGGCTTGTCCAATTTTAAAAGTGGAATGCATTGTGGTGGAATTAAGGTTGAACCAAAAGTTGTTTTAGGGTTATTTATAAGATATACTTTAGTTCAAATGGAAAACTTTAAGCCCTGCTACAGGAGAATAAAATCATTTTAGGCTATCGAGTGTGTGACTTCCTTATATCATACAAAATATTTAAACAAGTTTCTGATTAGCTGAGTTTCCTAATACAATCGTTTCTAATCATCAATATTTCATCACCAATAGTTCTGGTTTGTCAGTGACATACTGTAGTAATCTTTGTGAGTTCTGCGATGAAACGATTCATTCGTTTTCCTGCGAACCGCCTTCACCGAAACAAAAAAATAACTTCTTTCCTACCAGCAACTCTTGATTTTCCCCAATAAGAAAATGCCATCTTTTTTCTCCTTTTTGTCTTTCAGCGTTTGTTTGCGAGAAAAACACATTGGTTAATATCTTTTTGATTGAAACTATTCGCTGCGGTGTTTTCAAAAAAACAAGAACCTAATGGTTTAGCGAGCAAGTTCAAAACTTCGAAAATGGTTAAACACAGTTATGGGCAAACGTTGTGATACCGTAGAAGAATTAGGTTGTACCACTTGCTAGCTAGGAGGATCAGGACACAAAAGAATAGATTTTGCAATATAATTTAAATGAGATATCAAAATGCATGCACACGGTATACCATTGCAGATTAAAATCGTTCAGTGAACTGGATTAAAGTGGTTATTGTTAAGCAAATGTTTTCAGTTCAATCCGAGAAATTTTCTGTGGGATTTTTATTGTTTTACTATTTGTAGCGTGTTTACAGTATCACCACGTTTTTGCACAAAATGGTAACAAATTTAAAATACACAAAAGTTGATTTTTGTGAACCAACGCTGTTTAAGAAGCGTTTGGTACCTTAATTTTTGCTTATATTACAAGCATCGAAAAAAGAACACTAAAATTGAAACCACAAATACATTGCTGGACAAATCCAGCACGCACAGAAGCACATATACCGTTTCCACTGGTCCCCATTGTACTCAAGATAGTTTCTGACTTGGCACTTTCAGAAGAAGGCTGGTTGTGAACCATGTTGAGGGGCTGATTTTTGAAAACAACATATAAAGCAAATGTCTCAATAGCCAGACTTTGCGGAAATACTTTGCATGAGTGTGGTTCCAGAAAGGATAGTTAGACTTCTTTCAAGGCCAGCAAAAAATTTGGAAAGGTGGAAAAGTTGTCAGCCGTTTTAACATTTTGAAGCTCCACAAAACTTTTCAATTTGATAATGGAAATCTATCAGTTTGCAAAACAGCGAAACCTGATCAATCAGTATGATATAAGGTATTTCCTAATTATTATCAAAGGAAGCTTGACGTCTGGCAAAATTGTATTGGCAGAATGAATCTTGCCACAGGAACATCATGGATGGAAATGTTGAGTAAATTGCAAAGAAAGCAGTTTCTCAAATTTATTTTAACATTTCCACCGTCACAGTCAGAGGAATGTAGGTGGTAATGACTTGAGGACATGCGACTTATAGCATCACTAAATTTAACAGGAAGTATCATGAACTAAAACATCGACTTTTGCGCTATGTTTTATTCCGAAGTCAGCAACTGGCTTCATACTAAAAGTTGTTTCGCTTCAGCACTTACAAAATTTTAGAAATTTTGCAATTTTACACAAAATTATTGGTTTATTTTCAAATGAATTTGGACAACCGAAGTATTAAAAAACGATCATCCACATGCCATATCCAAATTCAGGGAGCATTTATTCATTCATCAATGGTGTACATTTCGTGATTTCTTTTCGATTAATCAACCATTTTGCTATCAGTCTACGAATTTCAAATGCTCTAGCGGAGCAACTGTTTGCCAGAGCCAAATGCGGTACGACTATGCCTGTAGTATTGTAATTCTTCAAAAAATTTACTGCAGACATCAACGCTTCTATTTATCAGTAAAAATACCGAAAACGTGTTCGTATGTGAAACAAACTAGTTAAATTGCTCCTAGACATTCAATACTGTAGGTTTTGTCAGTTGATAATTATCATTATCTACTGAGAAACTAGTTTCCTTCAACACAACCCAATCATCCACCGAAATAGTCAGCGAGTCAAATGCTTACCTTGATGATCTTCTGCGATGTGCAACAACAATTTTACTAATATAAATACCTGTAACAGGTGTTGATTGGCATGTTTCGTTTTTTGTGAAACGTTGCGTTTCATTGGTCAGCAAACGTTGTTTTCACTAGCAAAGTTCTTTCTTTTCGAAGTTCGTTTTCATTGGTAACCATTTGTTTATTTCCTATTACGTAGGTAACCTGTACTGGATACAATGACAAGAATCATTTTTGAATTTTAATTAGGGCTTTAACAACATTGTAAAAAATTGTTTTGTTTCCAGTTGTGGCTTACGTTACACATCCCATTCCAAGTTAGTGATGATCATTTAATTTGTCATGCCCTATGCTTGTGGTCCTCGTTTGATGATCTTTTGATTTCGTCATGTTCCTATGCATGTGGTCCTCTTTTCCTTACTTGGCCCCCAGCAGCTCAGTCCAGGTGACAACTCTTTCATAAATATTATCATGAAACTTACTTGTTACCAAATTCGATCGAGGACTAGGAACCAAAGCTGTTGCACCATCATTTGGTTCAATTTCCGCTGCTCCATCATCCACTGCCAAAATTATATGCAAACAAGTTTCTTTGTAACTTTGAAAACAGGTGTTTCTTTCAAACAAAGTGCGATTATGTTTGACAATCCTACACTTTTGTTCAACCCTCCGTCAAATCAGTCGACAGATCATATATTGAACCAGAACCTCTTGTTGGTTACTTGAGTTTCGGCTACTATACCAGCTGTTTAGACTGGATTAAATTCCCATATCAATGCGGAACGTTTAAAATACGCATTTGTACGATGAAGCGTAATTCCAAAATGCTCTTAATTGGGCAAGGGTGTTTTATTTGAAACACAAAACCAGATTGTAGACTTTGGCTTGCCTAATGCGAATAATCATTGCGAAAAAGTGAAAAGTGCCAGTTCGTTGTTTAAAAATATAAGTTGATCAGTGAGCACTGAATATCTGTAGCAGCAGCTACCTGGTCTTGCGTTTTCCTGGTATGGCGATACAGGGACTACGTTTTTGCAGCACATTCATATGCTGCAGATATTCTGGTCTATCAATATTTCATTCTTACTTTTGTTGAACGTTCCGGTGCTCGGATTGAACTGACGAAGTAAAATCGTGTTCTGGGAACGTTCAGAAGGAAGAAAAAGCTCCATATTTTTAAGAGCTGCTGCAACACTACGTTGAATTGCTTCTGGTGATTGTTGGTTGAGGAGATCTGACAACTCGTCTCTGATGACAATCATATTAGGTCGACCATCTGGATTTTGTTGCCAACATCTTGTCATGACTGACACCAAGCAGTCAATAATTGCAAGATCGTCTTCATGTGAAGAATGGTCTTCTTTAAGAGTGTCAATGATTTCCATATCAGGACGTTCACCTTCCTTGACTGCCTCTAGATACTTAGCTTCAGATGAAAACTGTTCTGTTGGCAACTCGCGACTGAGTATGCTATGAACAATGACACCATAACTGTATGTGTCCTGTTCTTTCTTTGGCTTAGGCTTTCGTTTTGTTAAAATTCGTTCAGGTGCCGCATAAGCTCTTGTCATCTGACCTTGGGTAGCCTCTGCGTCAGTCATGGTAGACATGGTGTATTTCACCATCTCTGCTCCACCAAAGTCAGCAACCTTGCACTGCAAGTCCTTTGTAAGAAGGATGTTGTCTGGTTTTAGATCACCATGAACCAGACGGTGCTTCTCACTTATGTTGTGGAGAAACGAAATTCCATTTGCTATTTCCGAAGACATTCTCAGCCTCAAGTTCATGTGAAGGTCAACGTCAACGTCAAGCAACAGACGCCGTAAGCTTCCACCTGACATGTATTCGATGATCAATCCCATTGAATTGGCCCAGACTGACCATCCAAAGACTCTCACAATATTTTCGTGGTTAGCTTTGAGAAGGAGCTCCAGCTCTTTCCTAAGCCTGTGTAACAGTTGCAAAAACATCTGCGGTCACGTTACTTTTTCAAGCACAAAGAAAGTTTCAACAGAAAATACGTACGCGATTTTTATCTTTGAAAGCAAACATTCGATGTTCACGTATGTAACTGTGATTGATTGTATTGTTTATGCACCGTTTTCACTCCCACACGCAAGGCCTTTGAATATGCATCGCAGTAACAAGGAATACACAAATACATGAAAGGAAACGAGGATATATACGTGGTGGTAGTAGAGTGCAGGGCTTAATGGCGGTAATACATTTACTTTGATGAAACACAAGTTATAAGACACGCACGGATGACACCATCATGATTATTATTAGGACAACCAATTTTTTGACCTAAAAACTTAAAACTTTGACGGCATGATTTACACATTTTGACTTTATTTTGACCTATAAATTTTCTGCGTTTGCTACTTCAAAATAATTCAGCCTTAGGTGTTGAGGTTAACCCAGAAGAATATTCATGCACTCTATGCTTAGAAATTTTAAAATATTTGGTTGTTTAGTTTTGGGGATGATATATTGATAACTAAATAAATAGCTACAGTAGAGTCAAACCTGAGAACATCATAAAGTTGAAACGTTATACGCATGATGGATTGAGCGTTTACCAAAACAATACTGCAAGACCGACCACATTTCTCGCCTACAACGCCTAATCTACATAATATTTAATCGTCCAGTAGTGGACAAAACAAAATTATTACTTCAGAAATCGTAATAAACCCACTACAGAATTGCAACTAAACTTGCAAAAGAATATCAACATCTGTTGTTGCAGTTTCAATAAAATACCGATAAAAAGAACAAAATTGTGCTGCAAGAAAAGTTTGACCTAACGATGAATTTTGACCTAATGATAAATTTTGACTTTTTTGTCCTAATAACTTGGGATTCCTGTTCTGAACTTATCAGCATGAAAGCATGAAATCAAAAACACTTGCCTCACCCAAGGAATAAACCGGAGAGGCAAACCACAAACTTACAATTCCCTGATGGTATGAGCGTGAAATTGGGTTTGTGGACATTTCATCAGCTTTAGAAACGGCGGAAAATTTTTGACTTTATTGACTTTTGGTTGCTCTAATTATTATAATGTAGTACTGCGATGACTTCCAAGTACATCGATATATATAATGCATGAGAGAGCGGGAGGTTGCGAAGGACCAGAGGTCATCTAGGCTGCAGACCTTTCACGGACGAAACTACTGATAGTGTAAAGAGAAGTGTACAATAGTTAGTAAAAATCTTTTGCTCTGGGTATAAAATGTATATGTGCAATGCGATTATATAGTCAATTGAAGTATAATGCGTTGCAGGCAAGGTGTAGTCACCAGAAGAAAATGGTTTAGAGTTGTCACATTAAATATTTACTGTTTTCATATATTTAAAAATATTAGTGGATGCTAGAGAGAAATGCGTCAAAGGTTTTAGACTGGTGCAGCACTGTAACGGTGTCACGAGATTTAAACAGGTTGAAAGCTAGTCATGTAATCATGCATTGCGGAAAAAGAACTCGCTGTAAATGCATGCATGAGAGCGGAAATTCGCCTGCTTTGTATCTATAGACTAAAGGCATCCCACCACTTCGCACACCAGCTTGACGCGACGAAACCTTGTGAACGCAACAAAAACCGAACGATACAATATACAGCCGAGGCACTTCAGGATTTGACAGCTTCCATTGCAACAATGCTAAGTAATTAAATCAATCCAATTGGCCTATGCACACCAATAAATAAGAACACAAAGCACGTTTCTAGTAGCCGCGAGTAATATATATTTTGTAAACTCTCCCGAAAAAGGACTAGAACACGTTTTATTGATTATTTCTGAAGGAATTCGTGACCAGATTTCTATTGCACTATATTTTATCATCGCAACACCTGAGTTTGAACGTGCGGTACATCTCTAATCGTTTCGCTTAATTTGTTTCGTTTCAAGTGAATGGTTGCATTTTTACAAAAAGCATTTTATTTTGAATCAATCTTTTCATTAAAAAGATTGCACACATCACTCACTTCGTCCTACAGTAGCTAACTAGAAAATTGTTTTCTATTTTTAAAAGTCTAGGTAAGCTTTCTATTGAAAGGCATCTTTCACAGAAAAAGAAGGCAGTGTGAACTTGCCAGACCATGTTTTTGGCTTACGGTGTAGACAACTTTAACTCAGATAATGGGAGTCATTGGGTATAGAAAATTTCTCCAGTGATGTCTAATTTTGCGGTTTGATAGCAATGATACTATAAGTGCATTACAATAGACTGTAGGTACAGTACATTTCAGTTCCATCTTTGCTCCGTGGACAATTACACCTATCACATCTATTGAGAGTGAATCAATATTATCAGTTCGTCTAGCTACAGTGCTGCGTCTCGAATTGTCACAAAAATAGTTGTTGTTTACAAATTGTCCTTGAATGTCTTTTGCAATAGAAGCAGAGGAGTTGGTACAAAAACTAATTGCTTCTTGGGCTCAAAATGTTTGCTAACATGACGAAATCAAAATAACAAATATGTCATTTATTACCAAAAGCAAATGCAAACTTGTCGAATCATTTTAAGAACACTGTTTTTCGCAAAGATCTACTATAAGATACCTATAAACATATGCATTTTTTTGAATATATTTTTGTAGAAAATTAAGTAAAATATTTGAGTAGGTTTTTAATTGCAGATATCATACATTCTGGCAATTGTATCTTTATCCGCATATCCACCAGACACGGAGAAACACTTGACCGCTATATTGCCAAGCAGACGATGGGCAGAACATCGTACAGTTCCATATCCACCTTTACCCAGCTCCGCCTTTCGGTGCAAAAAGCATCGAATCTCATCACAGTCGTACAGTTTAAACTGTAAAAAGTAATCCCATACCACTTCAGTTCTGCATGCACTCGTAGCAAAACAAAGCAAGAATATAAGCACATCACTTTCCAATGCCAAGCACATCACTTTCACTTTCCAACGCCATCTAGATTTTAGAGATTGTTTAGACTAAATTTCGGGTGTTTATTGCAAAAATGATACTCAGTTGTTTCAATCAGGTCAAATTTTAAATCATTTATGACTTTTCCTTTTTGCATTGACCCTTTACGACATCCCAACTGCTGCACTGCTGATTCTTGGGTGTGCCAAATGAGAAATGATTGTTTGTAATGCCGCAAATACAATCCCTATAGCGCAGGGGTCTCCAAACTACGCCCCGCGGCCAGCGGGCCAAACGGCCCGCCAAGCCATTTCATCCGGCCCGCGAAGCCATTTTGTAAGTGATGAAAAAATATTGAAAAAAAGAACTGCGAAATGTGTTTACGAAAAATTTGCTGTTTTAGTAGAATATAACATATCCCGGAAACAATCACATTACGTAAAACGTCCGGTCCCGTGGTCGTCCGCAGGTGGGGCAAAACGGGCAATTTTCCCCTCGAAATTGAGATTAAGAACCCAAAATTTCTAGAAAACCTGAAGTCAGCAGCGTAATACCGATTAATTGATTAATAATTCTTCCAATACCAGTTTATTTGCAGGTACGACACACACTGCACAAGATCCAGGTTCACTGTTCCGGTGTCATACAGTGATGAGCTTGCAGTTCGCTCATGTCTGCTCTTTTTCCTGCAAAGGCAGGTTGCGAAGGGTACGCGACTTTTCTGTCTGGCCGATTGGGTCAGACCTATTGCGTCTGGCCGTTTCGGTCTGGGCCGTTACGGTCACGGGATATTTAGGTCTGGCTGTTTCGGTCTGGGGACATTTCGGTCGCAACATTTCTGTACATAAAGAACTGATTATATTTGTTCATCTAAATGATTAATTATACAGGCAGGCAAAAAATCACGCTAGCTAGTGTTATACCCAGTGGAAGGTATGAGGGTGGCCTGGGTGGGCTATGCCCTCCCGATTAACTGTTGGATCTTGGATTATGTTTGTAGTTTTTTTTTAATAAAACCTTTCGTTGATTTACGTATGTTTGCATTAAAAAGTTAAGATGAAAATCACATGTTTATGCTGATTAACTGCTGGATCTTGGATCATGTTTGTAGCTTTTCAAATAAAACCTTTCGTTCGTCTAAGTACGTTTGCATTAAAAAGTTAACATGTAAGATTTCTGTAAGATTTCATAGTCTGACCGAAATGTCTCGAGACCGAAATGACCAAGACCTAAAAGTACCGTGACAGAAACGCCCAGACCGAATTGGCCAGACCGAAAAATCCTGTCCCGGGTTGCGAAAGTTGCACGCGGATTGTGCTACTGTTGGTTTTTATTGCGTAACAATTACATGGCCACAAATGTTCAAAGGTTCACTTCAAGTTATGGTAGCAGCAGTAGACGTTTTGCCGCATGTGTCTGTTGAACTCAGGGACGGATCCAGAGGGGAGCGATTGGGGCGATCGCCTCCCACCTAAAACTTGCGAAAGTATATTTTTTTACAATGAATTTGCAAAATTCGGAAAACACCATTCGCGATATAAAGACATTTTGTCGTCCATTGTTTTGTCACAGAAGTGTTGTGAAGTATACTTCATATCTCTTACAGTACCGAAGTTATGAGACTTGACTGTCAAATAATACTGAAATCGCCCCCCCTAGCCTCACTTGCTGGATCCGCCCCTGGTTGAACTCAGACATGTTTGCAGGTAATGCAGCGAGACAGTGACTGCTGATGGTGGAAAAGCCACGTACTTTTACAATACTGCGTAAAATGAAGTATGAGTAAATATGTAGCAATACTTTCACCAGTTTGAAAAATCCATTGTTAGCGTGAGTGTGACCAATGTGCCTGAGTGGCAAAGTAATCTTATGCAAATGCAGTACAGGCTTCTTTTACGGCAATATAAAACTACGTGGCTTATTAGAACACGTCTGTGCAGGTTTGTGGGAATACGCCTTTTAATTCTGAATTCTGAGTGAATACTGAGCGCAAAGCTATATTTTCTGCGGCGAGTTTGCATGATTCATCTGCTCAATTTTGTGAAGCTTGCGTGATGTTATAATTCTAGTAAGTTGTCCATAGTCGTGTCATCACACAGGTCTACTTGTCCGGTTTGTGTCCGGGCCATGGGCGGTGTACCCTCCAAGGTGCGCAGCTGCGCAGTGCCACCGGACCATGTGCGAGGTGACAATCATTCTCGCGCACTTGCAACATTCCAAATTCAACATCGTACATGTATCACACAGCCCTTTTAACACTTAAAACTCTTCACTGGTTATGTGTCTACATCAGTGGTTCCCAACCTGCGGCACCCTGCAGAAAAGAATTATATTTTGCGGCACCCAGTGGCGAACCCATACAATTTTGCTTCAAGGTTTGATGACAGGTTGAAAATGTATTTTTAATAGT
>JGI24158J21664_10014492_pt1 | contig 10339 bp, 5 predicted proteins | sample Ectturendosymbi3_FD_21664 | JGI IMG/M metagenome (IMG submission 21664) | reverse complement strand
TTTTTTTTCGTTGGAAAATGACTGAAAGTATCAACAACGAGCATACATGCTATTTGTCCGGTGTCTCTTACCATTTAAACGCATTTCCGTCACATTTTCCAATGGAAGATGTTCGAGGTCGGGATCTAAGCCACTGCATTCAGCATAAAGTTCTCCAGTTGGAAATTCTCTGGTCCCGACAGAATATGATTGACATCTGTTGTTTCGATGTAACGTAGACGAAACCAAACAAACAAAGCAAAAATACTGATGTCAATTGCTGATTTTTGCATAAATGCCTTGTATAAACCAAGGTTTGCTCCCACGAATTTGTGATGTCCCCTTTAATTCCCGCGAGCGCCACTTTTCTTGCAGTGTTTCCGCAGGTTTACACCATCATAACTCGCCAGGCGATTGAGCTAGAGAGCTGTTCAAAACCTCTGAAGACGCGGAGAGTCTTGCAGTTTCGCTTATAAATATTGGGAAGTTTTAGGGTTTTTTAGATGGCGTCATCGGGCCCTGAGCCCCAACCGCAAGAGACAATTCTTTGTTTATTTATTTTAATAAAAACTGGGCGAAAATCTTCGTGTTTAGAGCCCTAAATTGGCTTCTGGCGTTTGTGGCTCGAAAACTATGGCCATAAAACGCAAATTAATAAGCGAAAACAGCAAATTATTGGCCATAATATGCGGTTTTGGCTAATTAATTTTATAATAATAAAAAATTATGTTTTTGTTGTAACATTTAACCGATATTTTCGTGATGTGTGGTTACATCTTGAAGGTTTACAACTTGCTACATCTTGAAGGTTTACAACACGTGCTAGCACGTACATAAGTTTTCACATGTTAATAAGGGATTATTTTCGCTTCGATAGTGAATCAACTTATGGCATGGTCAGTAGCCACACAAACTTGCGATGGTTTCGTAGATCAACTTCGTTGACCATGTCATTCAATTTGAACCACACTTTAAAGCATTAGGAAAGAAAGAAAGTTTCATTATACTCTTTTTGTATTTCCTTTGAAGCTTCAGATGTGTCTGTTGGCGCCCAGCTCTGCGCCGTGGCCCACACGTCTACTTGCGAAGTGAATGCTGCATGGTGCCAGGCCAATTGAATAACTGAATAATGGGTAACCAATGACGTAATCTAAATAGGAATTTTAGCTAAATGCTAAAAGAAAACTGCTAACAATCAGATGAAAGTTTTGTGAGATATTTCAGTAATTACGCTTATGGTTGGCAACTTTTGGCTCACATAAGCCAGCAGTCTTGTGGCTAGTTGTTGTTCAGGGGCAACTCAAATTTTATAAAGTGTTCACTCCTAAACACAATACAGTACACTTAAGCGTACACAGCAGCAGCAAAGAGCACACCGATACATGAAAGAACACGAAGACATATGCGGAGGTAAAAGAATAGCATACACCCGATGACGCTAACGCGATTACTTTGATGAAACACAAGCACACGGGCGTCGGAAGGATTTTTTCCAGGGGTGGGCCAACAATTTTCCAGGAGTAGCCAAGGATTTTTTCAGGGGGGTGGGCAAAAAGGTAAATTTTTTTTCACCAACTCGAAACTAAGAAAACAACGTTTTTTGCTAAAAGTTTAATAGGAAAATGTAAAATTTCAAAATTCAGAGGTCAAAGACCCCCTGCCCCCTTCCGACGCCCATGCACACGCATAGATGTGTGCTACTAGTGAAGAGCACATTCAAAGATGGCGCCAAAGCGGCTGCTTAGTGTCCATTACCGTCGCATAGTGATGCGTGATGACACCAAGCAGACCGATTAACAAAATGCCTGGAGAAGTGGGAAGTTGCGAAGGCCAGGGGTCATTTGAGCTGCATACGGTCGAAGCAACTTACAGTGCAAAGGAAACAGTTTATAGATGTTAAAAGTAGGTAAAAGTCAGTTGCTCTGAATATTAAGTTTAATGTGTGCAACGCGTTTATGTAATTAATAGAAAAAAATGCGTTGGAGGCAAGTTCAAGCCGCCAGAAGAAATTGGTTTAACTTCGCCACAAAACTTTTGCAGTTTCCTCCTATATTAAAGATGTTGCTGATAGCTAAAGAGTAAATTCGCCGCGAAAGTTATGGGCAAGTGCAGAGCTGCCATGGTGTCGCAAAATTTTAGCAAGCTGAGAACAAGGCGTTCAATCATTTGTTTGGGAATGCATTTTCAGTCGATGTGATGATTCATGCATGGGAACGGAAATTTGTTTACTGTTCAGTAGACACATGATTCGTTTGGAAACTGAAAGCGTCCCATTACTATATAAGATTAATGTATCCAATTTTAGTGAACGCAACAAAAACCAAACTGAGTAAGAAATAACAGCGATACCTCATTAAAATATTTTCATAGTAACAGCGTTATATGAAAATCAATCCACTTAGTAAATGCACACCAACAAAACAGGAATCCCAACAGTGGTTCAAGTATCCAAGTAGCACATTATTTTTATCGTTCGCTATAAAAAGTGTCAAAAATGCATGGTTTATTGAATTGCCGAGTTTTAGTTTGTATCGTATTATGGGATGAACATCCGTAAAGAGTTTTAAAAATTTGTTAAATTGAGCTGGTAGCTGAGATGCACTGTATTTATCGTAAATTTGCTCACTTCAAGAGTGTAAATATCTTTTTGTTTTAAAAATTTCTGCGTTTTGTACATGCTAGTGGCATTACGAGTTGCAATTTCATATGCGTTCAAACATCTCATGGCTCGATTTAAAACAACCGATATTGGCTGTAGACTGCATGAAGCTTCTCTTCCCCAGGCAATAATTTCGTATTATACTCGTGAATTCATTAGACTGTGATACAAGAAGATACGTAATACTTGGCTAGTAACATAATATTTACCTTGCTACATTACACGAGCATGTTTGGATATAGTGCAAACAAAACCACTTACAATTCACTTTCTATGTAAGTTTGCACGGTTTCGTACGAGTCTGAAACGGACAGCGATGTGGAATGGTTATTGCGAAAATCGTATTTTTGCTGACTGAAGAAGTTGTTTTTGGTAAAATAATCGTTCAGTCGTACGTACAGCACTTTTTCAATAATTTTGACAGGTATGTTAATACTGATTTCGGCCTGTAGTTAGTTGGAATTTCGCTATTTCCCACCTTAAAATTGTTACTACAGCAATTTTAAGGTTGTTCGGAAATGCACCATCATTTATGCCAGGGCTGGGTGAACTTGTTCAATAGAAGAGACATTGGCAGAAAACCAAAAACACGAGGGAGCCGCAAAATCAGTTTGCAGTGTCAAATACAGTTCAAAATACAGTTCAATAAAGAATGCAGGTTTTACATAAAATGACCTACATCAAATCGCGTAGACTTCTTGGCAACTAAGACCTTACGAACACGTGTAATACGTTGATAAATGAAACAAACATAAAATATGAGGCGACAACTGGCTGTCAATTTGAAATATTGCTGTTCAGCTAGAAGAACCACACAAAAAATGTCGGCGAGCGGAAGTTTTCCCACCATTGGCATATGCATTCGTTTATAAAATGTGAGAGAATCGATAGTATGCATTTTGACAACTTCAAAGGGGGCACCGGGATATCATCGTTCCTACATGACATTTTTTAATCTGCGCCATTAATAAGTGTGAATATTCCTCAGTGGTGTTTGGTGGAGAAAAACATAGAATTTACGTTACATGGTAAAATATATTTTTATGCTTGCATCAGTAGATTTAGTTAGGTAAATTGGAGTGAAATTGCCCTGTGCCGATTTGGCAAAACTATGCATCTGCAATTAATTTTGCAGATGAGTAAACTCGTCCTTGAAAGTGTAACCTCTGCGGAAAACTGGAAGGTTTGAGTTTGCAAAAAATGTCATTTATTAGCGCTGAATTTCGTTTTGAGTTTCTGCTTTTTTCAAATTGGTCTTTATAGCATTGGCGCTTAGATACAATTCTTTGACATGTGTGAGATGGTTTCGTGAATATTTTTACCTCTTGAAATCTGCTAGTAGTTGTGATCTTTTATAAACGTGAAACAAGTAGCCTCTATGCTTGATAGAAGAACTTATCCCTTTTGTCACCATGGCTTTTGTTTAAGTTTGTATTCTCTTCTAGTGCATTTTCTAACAGGCATGTGTGTGTCCGAAAGACTTTTCAGGGACATTACAATAAAATCAAAGATTATATTTACATTTCATTTTGAGTACTGCATCGGTGAAGAATCTGGAGTTACGTGTAGATCTCGGTAAAAAACAATAAGAACAGTGTTACGCGTATCTGTAAAGAATCTTTCTTTGATATATTTTATTCTAACTGGATAGTGATCACTAATACAGAATAATAAAAGGCTTTACTTCGTTGGGTAAATTGTTTGTATAGATATGGCCAATACATGACTCTATTTCGTTTACCATTTTGGCTGGTTTATATAAAACAGGGTAGCAGCCAATGCTGTATAGAGTATCTATATATTGCTGTACTCTGTCATCATTTGTTGCACTAAGCAGATTTATGTTAATATCGCCTAGAAGTACATAGTACTCACAATTGTTGTTTGCAATTTTTGCTATTGTTTCAGATAAAGGTTGGGAAAGCTCATCTCTGCTATATTGACGGTGCCTGTGCACTATTTCAATTTTTTCTGACGTTTTTGTTTCCCGATAATCCAAAACATATGTTTTCACAAACATATATTTTTGAACTAGAGGTCATGGCTCGAGGTGATTAAAATCTCCGAATGAGGTAAAGCATAGTGTGTTAAGCAGCCACTGCAGATGTCAATCGCATTCGCCAAGAATCACACACACATGCGTCAGCCCTTTACCGTTTTATGTTCATTAGGTTTTACTTAACTGAAAACTGAACAGTGCTTACAGTAAAATTTATAGCCTTACCTGCATTTTTTTACTTCTGGACACAGATTGCTCCAATTTCTGCCATAAATATGTCCGGAATTGAGTATTGTTATGAATACAGTCATAAAGACCAGCATCGCTCTCTGGAATCTGAAACTTCGGAAAACATCCAGTCTGTTAAGTTTGGGAGATTAAAATCTAAATTAAAATTCTCCAGTTTTGCTTTCTGGACTTTATTGTTGTTGATCCTCTAATGTAAAAATTTGTTATGATTGTTTTACTTGGACTTTCTGCCATGTTTCAGAAATGCAAAAGGAGAATATCTAGTAGCATTCAACTCATGTATGAATAGATTTTTCGATACCTATAGCCTATTGTTTCATTGAAAATGCCTGCCGTTAGTAAACATCTTCAAAGTAAAAGCAAGCTAATTCATTAATCAGCTACAGCTTTGCATGAAAAGCAAAGAGCATGAGTATGTTTTCAAACTAAAACATTCGCAATGTCATAGTACGAATAACATTTTGACTTTTTCGACGATATGCCGGGACAGACAACAAGGTAACAAACTTTTTTTTCAAAACTGACATTTACTGTTTGCATGCAGGAAAATTGATAGAATTCTACTGTACAAGTCACATCAACTCTGCTAAAATTCTTTCACTCATAGCGAATTCACCAAGCATGTCGCTTAATCTAAAACCTTTACTGTTTGTCATTGGCAATTCTGCTGATGTAGCCATTGGTAATGTCTTCCTCTATAAACAGTTTCGGTTTGGATCTTTGTCATGAAATACGTTGGAGCGGAAAGTTGTGGCAAGTAGGAAGCTTTCGTCACGCATTTCATTCTATGACTCCAGTCACGGTAGCTGTTGTTTTGCCACAAGGCGGTCTCCACGGGTTGGTCCAGCGGAACAAAAGCTGCATGTGGGAGTGTGACCATTATGCAACTAGAAAATTTTGAATACCCGGAAAGCCACGCAGTTGTAGCATGTTGGTTTTCAAGTAAATATAGTAAACTTGCTTGACATCAAGAAAACTCTTAGTTATCTTCTGTAAAATTGCGTTGTTCGTCCTTAACTTATAAAAGCTTTCCCGAAGCTAGCAGAAAAGCTTTTCATAAGTCATAACGATTAATGCTTCAGAAAACGAGGGGATAAAGTCCATGATTTGAAAAAGGCTAGAGGCACAGATAAATTTTGTACGGGAAAAAAGCGACAAAACTACGAAGATAGTGATAGTTTATGTGATGTAACTTGTCTGCGGATTAGGATAATGTTCAGATATTCAGATATCTTCTCGGATCAGGAGAGACGCGGATCTGATTGTTTCACAACGGATCGGACCAGAATTTCAGACAAGGCAGATCCTCACATCTCTGATAATAATCATGTCACGTCATTCGGTTAGATGCTATGGTAATGGTAATGGTTTATTTCTTCATATGACTCAGCCAGCAAGCAGAAGCACCATAAAAGCCATCGCATGAAGTAATCCAACCATTAGTTAGCATTAGAGCAAATGAAAACACAATGGCACAATAGCTGATCAGTGCAAACAAAAAGGGTGCTGTGTCACATAGGATTGGTGAAGGACCGTGGCGGTCATCTAGTCAACCATCCCCGTTTGTCACTTTTTGAAAAGTGTTGAAAAGCAACAGTTGGAGATCAAACAAGCATAATGGAAAAAAAACGAACGAACGCAGAACATGGTAAAGAAAATATACAGGTGAAAACGCATGCCTATGTACACAGATGAATGGATCGAATTTAAGTGAAGGAATTTGGTGTGGTTAGAATATTTTTAGCAATACAAAAAAAGTAAAAAATAATAATAATAATGTTAATAAAAGTAAAAAAGCTAAAAAAACAAATTAATAAGGTACAAAAGGAAAACAAAGCAAAACAGTGAAAACTAAAAAGTGTACTTTATGCTCTTCTAACAGAGCCTGTTCCTCAGATGATGGCGGTTTCAGGGGATGACGAATAATGCTTACGTTTTTTTACATCCTTTTAACTAATTTCAATGTAACTAGTATCTTGCATAAAGATATTCCTCCTTAAAAGATTAACGAACTAACAGCCAACTACATTCGTAGGTCCGTAGTACATGTCGTAGATCGATAGCACCGGTTTTGTTCTAGTCTGAACCATGTCTGTTTTATCTTTCAAAGCAAACCCATTCCAGAGCAGTGATGACAACATGATATTTTGCTTGCGAAGTAATATACCAAGGCGGAATTCGAATACGCGTTAATAACGTACCCACAATGTCTATTGTTTAACTCATTTGTCAACACACTTGCCAACTATAGTACTTTTTTACCCTCAATTCTTGAAGCTAAAAGGTTCTTGTACGGTCTGTGAGATTTTCATGCGTAATTGAGAAACATAAAAATGAAAATTATGAAAAAAGTTTAAATAGATTGTTAAGGAGTATGAAATTTTATAAAATGTATAACCTGAATGGAAACGGAAGATGTTGCCAATTTTCAATTTTTTATGGAAATGAACCGAAGGCGTTTCTATTTTGACGCACTATAAATTCGGTCAAAGTTGTAGCTGTTTTTGTCATTTGTCGAGACCTACCGATGCGAACAGTTACACGCAAGTTTGCTAGACTTTAATTAACAAGAAAACTCAACGTTAACCTGAAAGAGCATGAAAGCGAACGATTAATCAAACGTCATCGAAGTTAGTTCACCGAGACAACAGTACAGCCCAACACAGCTAAGGCAGACGACCTCAAACCAAGAATTATATTTGGTTTTTGATATGGTGTTTTTGTTGATGGCGCTTTATAACTTCAGTGGTCTCGTAGCGACGACTGAGTTTTTTTGTACAATGACTGCTTTAATTTGACTCGGTTTGTTTTGTGAACTGGATGTGTTCCCTGCAGCTCTTCTGCTCACCGTGCGCCTGGCAAGAAGGCTACAATATCAATTTACAAGGTCTTGGTAAGACCCGGCCGAGAATTGAACTCTCGACCTACCAACACAGAGGGGCTCGTCTCAAACCTAGAAAGGACCAGCACAGAACAGGTTGCACTAAAAGAACAGACAAGACATCACGTGAGACGTAATTAGATAATATTTCTATTACGATCAGCGCGACACGACAGATAAAACGCGGGGACGCCCGGGGAGCGACACAGAAATGCGCTACATCATTAATGACTTATGTTCTACTTCTATAACACGTCATTTCAAAACGTACTTCACAAGATTGAACCTCAATTGTAATACCAGCAGAGTTGTAGAAGTTCATTTAAAAACTCTTTGGGCTTAAAATAAAAATTAGCCTACGTTACACTTTTGGTTAATTATCTGAAAGAACTGAAGCGGCTATTAGAAACACAGTGTGCATGTGTGTAGAAACTTATTTATTGTAAAGGACTTAATTAAATCGAATCACCTTTTACCTTTTAAATGGCCTGACGAACTCGCGTATGTGAAATTCCAAATAAATAGAAGTTTGTTCTCGTATATTTTTATCACGTACAGTATTTTTTTCATCTAAACATTCAGTGTAAGACAAAATCTCGAAGCAAAACAACTGGCACTTAATAAGATGTTGCAGTAAAATACTTCTCACCCTTTTTATTCCTCTAACCCAGTGGTTCTAAACCAGGGGAACGCGCCTCTCTGGGCCATGACACATAATTTCCTAGGGGGCTCGAACCCTGTTTCAAATTCAGAAATTCCTTTTATTATAATAACAAGCAACCTTCCCAGGGTCGCACGCAGGGGAGGCTGAGGGAGCTAGAGCCCCCCTTAACGGAAATCGCCTAAACACAAATTTGTTGCTGACATTTGTTAAAACACAAAACAATTCCTCGCATGCATACATAGCTATATAAAGGTTTCAGTCATGACTAGTGGCAGTGGCGTAACGAGGCTAAGTGCCTCCCAAGGCCGATCATAAAAGTGCCGCCCTTTCCACCTTTCAAATTTGTTTACAAGAATTTAGAATGAAAGAAGATAATGTTCGGGTGCTTTTAAAGAAATAGGGATTAATAAAGCATCTTGAAGATCACAATCAAACACCCACAACTTTAAATAGGTCTTGTTTTTCGTTGTTGATTTTGAGTCTTGCTTTTTCAGGTTGTTGTCACCTTCCTCATCATTTTTTTCTATTTTTTGCTTTCTTTGCATATGCATAGACACACCCGGACAATGTTTCGTCAAATTTTCTTCTCTGTTGGTTTTTAGTTTCAGTTAAGCCCGCCGCATGGCTTTTTAATAGTTTACTCATTCTAGGGATGAAACGAATAAATAAAGGGGTGTGATGACAGCATACCTACTTTACAGGTGTACACATTTATGTATGTTCATATTTCGTGTAGTATCCATGTCTTTAACTCAAAACGTATGTACAGTATACTGCATATAGCAGGCTTTATTATTGAATCTGACATTTGAAAGCTGTAGAAGGTTTCTAAGGGCTTTAGAGGAATCAGCCGATTGGGCTCTGCTTTCATCTTTTTGCGATGTTTCAAACTTGCGCATATCTGTATTCAAGTAACTTCACTCCACAGGTGAAATAAGCGAGGAAACAATCACAAATCACATTCTATTTGAATAAGATGTAAGGACTGATAATGCGTAGTTTTACGTGAAATCGATTTCCTATTAAAATTCGTGTGATGATTCCTTGCTTATTTCACTTGTGAAGTGCAGTTACTTGAATATTGAATCTGGTAATCAGTAGTGTTTTAACTCTTTTAGAATGTATAAAAGACTTCAAACGTTAACTCTGTCGGCACTTGCGCGGAGCCCTTATAAGTTTGTCAAAATATTTCGGGCCGATTTCGGGCCTGCATACACAGGTTTTTATACCATTCGAAGTAACGATTTTTTTCTTTCTTGAAGTAGGTTTGTTCTGCTCCCTGCAGTTACTTGTGTTGCGGCAGCCAGCCTTTTAATCGCGAGCCGTGGGGGAGCTAGTCCGTAGAAATTTGAGAAACGCGGTCTGACAATCGTTCGCCTAGAACCTGACCCTTACGAATCCGTGCATCAACTGGACTGTAGCTTCTTGTTCCCTACAGCAATGGCCAACGGAACCGAAAGGTACAACAATTTCTTGTTATCAGATCCAACAAACAACAAACATCAGCGGCGACTGATCGTCAGCACGGTTTCTGAAACACAACAGAAACAAACTAAAAGCATTCTGCCAGCGCAGCCAACTGAGCAAGAAAACTTCATACCGATAGCTGAGCGTGCTACAGACAATTAACGATAGGACACGCGCGCAACGCGGCTATTTACAGTAAATTCAAACATGCATCTCAAACGCTTGATTGCAATCAAGGTATTTCATCAGTGCCGATTGGCAAGCTGCAACTGCTCGAATAAATTATCCCAGAGACATATGGCAAACTTACATACCGAAAACGGTGTACGTTCCACAGCTCAGGACCCTGGTCTTTTCAGTCAACAGATACACTCTGACTTGGTTAGCAGAATTTGGTTACACGAGGGCCAAAACGTTACTAAAGTTGTAGTTAGCCCGAGC
>JGI24158J21664_10014491_pt1 | contig 10340 bp, 9 predicted proteins | sample Ectturendosymbi3_FD_21664 | JGI IMG/M metagenome (IMG submission 21664) | reverse complement strand
AAAGCAGCATCATTCATTCGTGACGTCGGTGCATCAGACGAAACAGGCCACAGATCATTTCCGCCTAGTCATCCTACGTCGCCACCCCACAGCATGACAGTTGCAGTTAGCGTCGAGACAAAGCAGCCACCGAACAGCAGCTGGAACATTCAAACAACGCGCCAAGCACCTGCTGACTTGAATTTAATCGAGTTTCCAGGAGAAATTTCGTTTGGTGGAAAACTGCTAACCTGTTTTTTTTCAGTCATAGACCGAAACCTTTTCGAAATACCGAAAAAATGAAGTCATTTCGGCCAGAATGTTTGAAAATATAGGCTAAAAAACACATTTAGGGCGAGTTTTAATACAACTGTAAGAAAAATGACCGAAATGTTTCAGTAACCAAAATGTCTCAGCGAAAAAAAAACAGCTGCTAACAATTCGGAAAACGCTACGAACACACATCCCAATGTGAAAAAGCATCACAACAGCGAAGTAAAACGGGAAGTTTCTTCCTCAGAGGAATACATTGCTTTTTCGCCAGAAACGTAAAAAAATTACTTCCAATTTAGAAACCACCTACCTGTCTGTAAGCAAGCCCTCCCTGAACGCAGATGAAGCGTTTGTTGAAAATTTGACCTACCTCGACATTTCTTGCAATCTTCGCATTTCTTCTTTTTCCCTTTGAATTCTTTCCATTTCCCGCTTTCTTTCTTGTTCCAGCCTTATGCGTTCTTGCTCCAACCTACAGAAAATATTTGGGGCAAAACCGTCAAAATCACTTAAATCGGTGAACCACACGTTGTGATGCTGACTATCTCACAGACTTGCCGTCACATCATGCACAAATTGTTACCAAACCCAGGGAATTTTGTTTCCCACATATTTCTTTAGCAACAACCCATGCACACCCGGACCACAGAGCAGCACTTGCAAATATAAAAACTTTAAAATGATTTTTCAACTCTTCTGACATTCATGAAGGATCGGCCACTCAAAATAAACCAGGACGTAAATTTCATATTCCCATCAAGCTAAACCCAAATAACCGAAGGTCATCAGCGAGTTTAAAAACTGGTTGCGTATCAAACAGTACCTGAAAAAAGTCACCCTTGCTTTTACCATCCATCACGCCAAATATAGGAATAAGCATTGCCAAGGGTAATGCACCCAAGCATTTCAGTGAAAAATAAAGAATTAGTTTCGGTTTTGCAAAGTGTTGTTTTTCGACTCAGGTCGTAATTTTGAAGTCCGCAAACAATAATCGAAACCGAGCACTATGTCACAGAGAGCATTACAACATCACAATAGTTTACTTTTCTCTTTCAAGTCTGTCCCTCTCCAGCTGGCGTCTTTCTCGTTCTAATCGTTCTCTTTCCTGCCGAAGAAAGTCTCGCTCCTCTCTCTCCCGACGCAACAGCTGCCGTTCCCGTTCCACTGACGTCATGGAAACGCGCGTCATTCGTGACGCAGGGGCGGGGGGGACGTGGCGGGCGGTCACGATCCTCTCCTGCTGCCGGCGTTGTCTTCTTATCTCGTTGAGAGAGAGAACGTCGGTTCGACGCTGGGTGAACCGACCCCGGCCGACCGCGCCCGCCACGCCCCTGATCGGCGAACGAGACACTCGACGCATCGGAGGGAGTCTCCGGATGCGGTCCGCGTCCGAACTGACATTCACGCGGAGGCTCATCCCCCCTTTGTTGTCAATGACCACTTTCCTGTTTCCAGCTGGAACAAAACAACAGGTCGAGTCTAAACTGAACCGCCAACGTCATCGCGCTATAGTGTGGCGCCACCTACCGGTGTCCGCCGCGAGTCTGGCCCGCCGTCTGGCGGCGTCGTCATCACGGCGAGTTTCACGTGTTCTGATCGGACTGCGTCGGTCTGTCTGGCGACTGCAGCGACAAAAAACAATGGGCATTGTAGAAATAGCGGCGGGTTGAAGCGAGCAAGCAGTCAGATCGGTACTCACCGGGGGGATCTGCTGTGGTCGGAGTGGGTGGGTCGGCCTGATGACGCTCTTCTTCGGGCTGGACACAAAAAACAATTAGGTTTGGGACTTGCAGCACTTTACACGTTATCGAAAATGTTCGTGCGTGGATGGTTTTCGGGCGGGAATGAAGAAGCAAACACTTTGCAACTCTTACAGGGAAACCTTGATCCGAGTGCGACGTCGTGCTGCAGCATCTCAACAGTTTGAGCCAAGAATGAGATTAGTTTTCGTTCTTTTGCGACTTTTCACTTTCATTCGAATTTTCAGACTTGCAACATTATCAGATGAATTCGTGACGCAACCTGCTCCGTCGTCGCCAGTTAGTGTTGGCTCAGTAAAAACATTTACTCTGTATTGTTTGAAAACCTTATTATTGTTTGGAAACCACATCACGTTTAAAAAACTATATCATGTTTAAAAACCTTACCACCAACACATGCCTATGCGATTTAACCAGTTCACGTCACCAGAGTGATGTCACGAGACGAAAAAAGCGACGAAACCAAAATTTTCCCAGTCGCTGAAGTAACTACGAACTGGTGTGATCAATTCCAAGCCTACCAAACAACACATACTGACCGTCTGTTTCGTCTTCTTTTCCAGGCTCTCTCTTACGTTGCTGCCCCAAATCGTCAGACTTCGGCCTCCTGTCGTCACCTTTCTCAGCGCTGACGTAAAGAAAACGATGCGGCTCGTGACGTAGCACCAGGATTTAGTGATTACAAAAACGTTACGTCACACTTGATATAGGCAACAAGGCGAGAGTTAGTGGACAGAACCGACCTATATAAATTTTCTTATCAACGATTGCGGAATAGTTGTTTGAGACAGCAAACGAACAAATCAAAACCAAAAGCAATTTATTACGTTGGCCACAAACTTCGGCCAAGTCCACAGCAATGAACGTCTTTGCCCAGCAACCGCCCTGAACACATAGGTCTGTGTACTGTTTGGATGACGCAGCTGGCGGTGAATTGGAACTTCAGCAGATGTAGCTTGGCAGTGGGGCTTACACCGTAACGGTCACGGTGTGATGACCTGAGAGTTCGATCGAAAATGCGAACGCACCATCTGCTCAGCGGCCATGTTGGCATTTCTCACCTTTCTTTCGATTCCGTGTCACCGGGCTTTTTCTCGCCGGTTTTCGCAGCATTATCTCCGGCCGAACCTGCCTTGCCCCTCGCGCCCGACTTCTGATCACCCGACGATTTTTTCGACGCCGATGGATCGACTTTTGTCTGAAAAACACACCGCAAGCTAAAGCAGACTGAAAAGACAAAATTTTCAGCGCGGGAAACAACTTTTTTCTCACCAAAATATTTCCTATATATACTATACATCGCTATTAATAAAAAAAATCCTCAGTTGTAATATCCAAATACTTCCAACAAAAAAAAGGCAAAAAAGCAACTAACAATCCTTCACTGGGCTGAAAACTGCGGACTAGCTTTCAAAAAATATCTTTGTTCAATAAGCTGCTGTTTGTGTGACATCATAGCATGAGAAGCAAGCAAATAGCACTGAAACGTACGTACCCGTTCAACAGTGATAATGCGTCCATGAAGTTCCGTTTTGTTCAAGTGCAAGATGCACTTGCTGGCTGCCTCCGCCGTCGCCATAGCGACAAACCGAAACATTTCGAACCGGGACATTTGGCGTTGGTCACGACCTTTGCCCCCACAACCTGAATAAGCAGGTTAGATGAAAAAATATACTTTTTGCAAAGCCGCTGTCTTGCCTCATTAGCAGGTCACGTTTCGAAACGCTTGAGACCAGTAGAGTAAACGCAGACAAAATAATCACAACATTTTTGGCAACAAGTCTTAATAAGTCTTCGTGTTTCGTTCCGAAGATAACCCGCCCGTTTTAAATAATGCCGAATCGTACATGCTGAAAAAGGAAAGAGATAAGCGTTGCTGACGCACAGAATCACCAGCAACGGAAGTGCAGACCGGAAGTTACGTGTCAGCATTGTCAAAACACACATAAACATGGTGGAGTCCAATACTACAATCAGTCCTCTGAAGCAAAGTATAATGCTCAATGAAACTGTGCCATGTCCAATAGGACCAAGTAACTTAAGTCAACTGCAGAGAGTGATCTATGAAACGATATAAGCTAAAAAGCTTTTTCTCATGGCACGGATTTTTATTTGTAAGCCCATACAAGTAGCAATAGAGGTAAACATAAGGGTCCATTTAATATTGTACACTCAGTTTTGTTAGCATATTGCGTTAGATTATTGCGCTTTGATGACGGTGTACTGACAACGTGCTCGGACTAAAGGTGAGACCTAGCACGTATTGTACATGCAACTAGTTTCTCATCTGCTTTTTTCGCAAATCCGATTTGACAACTGTAGCGTCAAGCGTCAATGTCTAACTAGATTTTTCTTATTTTCGAAAGGGGGTCAATGTCATTTAAGCACAACCGCGCAACAACACGCGGCGCAATTTAATCACCACAAAGGAATCGATCAATCGTTGGAAACGATTGCCGCGGCGTTGGCTTCGGTTGCTTCGAAACAAAATCTTCTCGCGTACCTTTCCGTAACGGCTGAAAGAAACTTTCAGTTCGCTGGCCCTCGTGGCCGCCGCAAGGCCGCTCACCCACAGGTTCTTGCAATCGGCGGGGACCGCGCTGTCGTCCGATGGTTTGTGTTGCTCCGGCTTGGCGTCACTCTCATCGCTAGAGCAAAGAAAAGTGTTAAAATCCCGCAGCAAACAGTGTCTCGCGCAACAAAACGACGTCACCGAAGCGTAACAATAGCGCACAACCACTCAAGCGAGACTAACTTCTGGGATTTAGACACGCTTCGCGTTCACAGGCACCAAGTCCGTCAGAAGGAAACATTCACTTCTGTTTGACACGGAAGGACCGTGAAAATAAAGACGACGTGTTTCGGAATGTTGAAAATTACATCATCACACCAACCTTGCTGTCGTTGACTGGTTTTTAGAATCATCGTTACTTTTACGCGCTTGACTTGAATCGCTTCCAGAACTTTCCTTATTGGCATCTTTGTCTTCGGTTGCATTTGTCTTGGACGACACGCTATTCTGTTCAGGCATTTCCAGGTCATAATCCAACATGTCGAGCACGTCGTCCTCGAACGCACCCACAGCATCTTTCGTTTCTTCACTGTCCGACGCGGCGCCGGCAGCATCTTCGGGCTCAGCATGGTCTTCCTCCTCTGCGTGCGCATCATCGAACTCAGCGGCAGCGGCCTCCTGCGCATCTAGTCTATCGACGTCGTCGTCGTCGTCGTCTTCTGGTTGGTCAGCACCCAGTTCAACACCCGGGTCTTTTTCATCTTCGTGCGGAGAGTCAGGCACTTCCACGTAAGCTTCGCCAGTCGCCTCGAAGAACATATCACCGGTAATATCATCACCATCCTCGTCGTCGTCATCGTGCTTGACGTACTCCCCAGTTTCGTAATCGTCGTCTTCGCAGGCAGGAAACGAATGCATACTGGAATGCGGCAGTCCATCAGTGCCTTGCGTTGGGCTGCGCGCCCCGTCACTCACATTTGCGTCTTCTGGATCGTGAGCATCTGCTGAGTCATGCTCTTGGAAATCCGCCTCCGTTGTTGGCATGGTTACTTCCGAACTATCCGGCTCTTGCAGCGGATCTGACTTTTCTAGGTAGGGAACAAGCAAGATTGCGCAATAGCAAAATCTTCTTCAACCACGTGAATTAACAACTGGTCAAACACAACAATTAACATTTTTTTATTAATGGCCTCACTTCGGTGACATATCCAGGTTGGGAGCATTCGAACTTGCTGACTCTGCCAAAATTTACGGACACGAAATACTGTAATCTAAAATATATATGTGCATTTCTTTAGTACGAAGGCTCTCTAAATCCCGTCGTGTTTTCGCTGTGTCAACAATCAGAATCGTCATGGCAACTAAGAAAAACCCTCCTCATTTTACCAACTCGTATTTTTCAATGGCTAACGGTTCTTTAACCACTGCGCAATAAGTATTGTTTTAAAAGAGACATATCTCACTCAAACGCCACGACTGTTATTACCGGACAATCAGTAATTCATAATGCAAAATATGAATTACTATATGTAAAATCATGTTAGCTGACAGTTTTTATCAATAAGAAAATTGCGTACTACGCTCATACTCGTTGCGTGTAACATCCCTTTGCACAAAAAGCAAACCCACGACTAGGATTTGATAGCAACTCCAAATCAAGAACACTGGGTTTCAGATAAATGTATTCACAGCTTACAAGCCTACCTAGCAGCTAACCAAGCAGCTTTTATGCCAAGGATACTTCGCAGTGCATGTTGTTTCGACACAGACCTTCAAAACGTAACTTGGGAAAGAGAAAACCAGAAAAAAGTTTTTTTTTTTTATTTTTTGCACGACTAAACCTGCGATATCTGCAGGGCAGAGCTGTTGCAACTGAGGTATTTAATGCTTTAAAAAATTTTTAGCTCACAGAAAAGACTTTCACTCCAAAGATTCCTGTACATGCCTCTACACCTGCCTTGACTCATACATTTTTCCATTGAGGTACTTTATGTTCGATCTAGTCAAAATCACTAGGAACTAGAGCAGGGTCCACTCAATCTCGATCATCCCTCAAATCATGTCAACGTAGTAGAGTTCTGATACCCTGATCATCATGAAAACACTCAGTTAAATAGATCAAATCACCAACTTAAGATTTTCCTAGAAAAAGGTTCAGGTTACTTCTACCAGCAAATGCTTTTTATGCATTGGTAGTTAACGAAACCTGTTTTTTCCCTAAATTAAAATACCACTCGACTTGACACATACACCAATAGTAAGAATATTAACAAACGGAGCAGATAGAAAATGGTTGAGTATCTTTGTAGAAGAATTCTTGTTTGAGATCTTGACTGACGTCAAAGCTTCATGATCAGTGAATCCAGAACCAAACGAGTTCTTTTGATCTTGGTTGCTGTGCGACATTGCTTTATCCAATGCTTGCAAGATTGGTCAATATCGCACGTTGCCCTCACTTTCACTGCTGCTCACTGACCAACAGCGTTGAAATTGACAAACACTGCTAATGAAGCTTAGATCAACTTAGGCACATACCTTCATGCATACTGGAATCGTTGTCAGGAACGGTTTCGTGTTCCTATTGCAACAAAAATAAGTTTAAATACAAAGCAATGCACAAGACAACAAAAGACAGGATTAGTTTCATCACGAGTGTTACATTTATTTTGTTTGGTGTTCGTCAAGCTAAAATCCTGAAGTTGGCGATCAGTTGTGTAGTGTTTGCATACAAATTTAAAGATATGTCACAAATGCAGTATGAACATATTGCATTTTAATCATCAAACTTGAAATGTGTACAAATGGGTGAAAATCTGCACGGCAGAGTGTTGGTGTTGGGTGTTCCATCCAAACCAACTGAGTGAATTGACATAGTACTCCTTGGTCAGGAGTTTTAACCTCAAAATACCCCAGCAAATAATAAATTTCAAAAACAATCTGCATGGGCGCTCATCAGAGACAAGTGCATTGGCGTAGGCAGCCTAAAATTTTGCGAGGGCCAAAACTTTTGATTTTGGGCAAGCAACAGTATTTTGTTTGGGACATTGCCTCTCACAGCATAAAATGACTAGATATGCTAAATATTTGGGAGCGCATGGCTCCCTGGCTACACCTATGGATGAGTGGGGTCATCTGCTTACCACGCAAAAATCTACAAGCAAGTGGTATGTCACAGAGAGGTTTATTGGGACGATTGTAGAGCTGTGTGAATATTATGCACTACTATGTAGTCAGAAGGCTGCATGCGCATGGAACAGGACAGATAATTTGCATTAAGCAATCACAGACGAAGAAGCAACTTGGGTTTCCAAACACTCTGTGCAGAACAATAGCGTAGCAGTTTTTATGAGCAAATGTTGCTGCTATACATATCGGCATCGGTGGAGCTTTGCCAATGTGATGCATTGGCAACATCATCATATCAGCCAGTATATCAGCATGCCAATGCATTGGTCATGCTCCAGTTTCGACGATGAGACCAATACCACTATCTAAATTAGTTGCACTAGGCTACTAGCCAAGTTTGATTGGGCTGTAAGAGCAGCCTAGAAAATCTGGTTTTATTCTGAACAGCATGATCAAAAGCTGCCCTTTCACGACAGAACCACTTTTGCCTGACTACATGCACCACTGAATTAATGTTGTGGTTCAATGTTGTGAAAATGTGTTGTGTATGTGTGACAAATTCTTTCATGTTGATTGCCAGTGCCAGATTAAAGGAAGTGCTTTTTGTTGGCTTTCTGGTTTTTGAGTAAATGACCTTTTTCTTAGTAGTGTTCTCAGGTGTATCCCACTATAGAAAAAAAAAACAGAATTTGGTATTCTGGATTTGGTTTAGCTATTCCGGAATAACTATGGAAAACTTCTAAAATGCCTGTGCCTATTCGTGATGTGCAAATTGCATCCGGTTGTGTCACCACCATAAAATTTGAAGCCAAAAAAGCTTTGAGGACTAACTGATAAACCTGCACCACAATAACATCATCAAAGAAGGCACAAGGGCACTGCCGCCTTTTGGTTAAACTACATTCTGAAGAAATCATACGCAGCATTGATTCCGTTGGCTCAGAAAATCTTGACCTGCTTCAGATCTACAATGTGTGTGAAAATTCCTTGTCTACCATGGCAGCAATCAAGTAAAAGCAGTGTTCCCATCTAACTTTTCGGCATTTGACAGACTTCCTATGAGCAGCTACAACCAAGCAAATTTGAAATCACTTGTGAAGAAATGCAGACTCTCAGCTCTCATTAGAAAATAATTGTTGTACATTATTTGATCCATGTTCACGTGATTTCTTATTTTATTCTACATTTCAGTGATGTTCTTCATGTTTTGTTTCACTTTAATCATAGTATCAGTAAATTTTTGGAAAGTAATCAATGTGATGCAAACATGATTCTTGGCACTGAAATATCTAATCACTGCAATATAACAACTAATGCCTGCTACTGCAATGGAGTATGTTTGTATAGTAAATTAACCAGCACGACTGCATATATTAAAGAATAGCACATTCATTAACTTGGCCAACAGCAAGACAGGAAGTTACATAGTATGAATTTTTTTTACATAGTTATTCTTTTTTGGTATATGTATGTTAAAAAGAATTGATAGTTTGCAGCCTACAGCACTAGTTGGGAGTTATGTGACCCACCTGGCCTTTGAAGTTGAGTACCCTTGTATTAGAGTACACATATGAGCAAGTTTTGCAATTAACAGGCACAGCTACACTAACACAGACAATGAAGTACTGAGAAATACAAAGAAAAAGTTTCAAACAATATAATCTATACAAATTTCATAACTTCAAGCACATGTTAATGCTTACTGTTATGTATCAGGCAAGTGAGTTTAGATGTTTCAGAAGATGGTGGGAAAGAAAATTGCAACATTTAGTTTCTTTTAATGGCAATTCACCAACAGTGGACTTGCTGTTTCTGTTTAAAATGTGTCCTGAACTCTTTGCCCCTGTTTTGTATGAGTAATAGCTATAGTTGCCTGACAAAAAAACTCGACAAACATTTTGTAGGAACTTAAATGACTACCTTCCATTAGCCAATAAACAATTTATGGAAACTGCTATGATTTTTAATTTTCACATCTTCAGAGATCTATGCAAAAGATTTAAGATATTGCATTATCTGAAATGTTGACTGAAGTGCAGTAAGAAGCTTGTATTACTGATTCTTTACAAAAAGGATTGAAGGCAGACAAACTACACACACATGTTTAGCTTGCAATTTTGATTGCAGATGTTGATGCAGAAGAAGTTACACATGCTAGGTATGGAGAATGTTGTAAGATTAACTTGTATGCAACCAAATTTTGATACATTACTGATGGCAGTCAGAGCACACTTTGACTTGATAAGAAAATCAGATAAATTCCAATTACTTTCCAAAGTTAACTCTAACAAAAGCCAAAGTAAATGACAAACCTCAAAGTCTTCGGAGGCTCTATCACCTATCCCAGTTTGCTTGGCATCTGCAAATATTCGCATACATTTCAGGCATTTCATATACAAGCATGTTCTTCATGAATAATTCCAACAGATTATAAGGGGGACACCAACCAAAACATCAAGTAGAGACAAACCATTACTCTTCTCAAAATACTGATTCACATATTGGTGACCACAAGCACTTTGGTGGAAGAGCAATAATTACTGCAATGCCACAAAGTCAGAAATCATTGTTGCAGAACTATAACATTGAAAAAAAAAACGGTCAGAACCAACTTTCTGAAATATTATCAGTCTTTAGATTTACTCATATTTTTTCAAATTCAAAGTATCGTACTAGCAATGTTAGTTGCA
>JGI24158J21664_10014490_pt1 | contig 10340 bp, 4 predicted proteins | sample Ectturendosymbi3_FD_21664 | JGI IMG/M metagenome (IMG submission 21664) | reverse complement strand
TCCGTTTGAGCCGTTGAACAGCTCTCTAGCGCAATCGGCGGAGGAGCTAGGGCGTTGGTAAGGCAACCGAAAACTGCTGGGTTTTTTTGCGAAAATCGCCAAAACCACCCAGACGCCAAGGTATTAACTGTGCTCATATGATTTCCAACTATTGCTTTTCAACACTTTTCAACAAGTAATAAACATGGTTGGTTGACTGGATGACCACCATTTTCCTTCACCAATCCTGTGACACAGTGACACTGTTTTTTTTTAATTGATCAGTTATTTTGCCATTGTGTTTTCATTTATTCTTATGTTCACTAGGAATTGATTTTTTTAAATTGTGCAATGACTCTTTGTATTGTTTCTGTTCATTTGCTGAGTCACATGAAACAATAAATCAATCCATCATAAGTTCCATGCAATATTCCCTTAAAAATGCATCAACATGATGACAATTTGACCTTAAGGAACATGTTATCTTTCTCCACAAATACTGCAAGACCACAGAAATTGAAAAATGCAGAAACATGCTTAAAAACACATCTTAAAGATATATCCAAACTTTTGACCTGTTTAGTGTCCAATGTTCCAGTTTTGCTAACAACAGTGAATTCAAGCAATTCACTTCTGGGGTTGTTATTCAGTCATAGAGTGAAGTTTTTTTCAAAATAAATGTAAAAAATTGATTCAATTTTGTCATAATGTCTGAAAAACGAGGCTAGTGAATAGAGATGAATTGCTATATCAGCCAGATGGATATATCAGCTGATAATTAGATTTTACCGATATATCAGTATCGGCCATAACGTAGGTGTTAACAAATCACTGTTACATTCCTCACTAATCCAGTGTACTTGATTCTTGAACGATGCAGAAACTCCAACAATGTATGGTTGCGCGCTTTGATGCAGTCAGAATGTTTATACCGGTATTCGTTCTTATCCTATGAACACTACAACCGCAATTTACTTTGTGACTAAGTGCCCAGATGCTACAGTGTTAGTTTGAGGGCATGTGCAGGTCACAACGCATTCATACTTCACTAGGCCTTGGCCAGGGTTGGACTCTATTATTCTTCTCAAAAGGTGTCTAATGTAGTGTTGTACTGTTGCAACCTCTCGGGTACCGTTGCATTGAATGTGCGATTCACCACAAACGGGAGGCGCACGAAAAATAACACCCATACATATGTAGTGCAAACAAGCAATAATAGAATGATCGGGGGCATGATCTCTATTGTTGCTTGCTGCCACAGTGTGAAGCTCTGCGCACTTGCTACTCGGACTTTCTGATCGCAACAAAATGGTTCTTTTTGTGAAGGCTGCACCTGGCACGACCTTCACATCCTGGTCACAGCACCATTTTGTTGTGATCGGAAAGCCTGAGTGGCAAGTGTGCAAAGCTTCACACTGTGGCAGCAAGCAACAATAGAGATCATATGCCATGATCACTCTATTTTCTGTGTCTGCTATCATCAATCTGTGTTGTGCAGATATTGCATGCTTGTGCTCTATGGACTTAGTGTCTGGTTCATAGGTTAAAATAAATATCAATGAATATTATTTTCAAAAGCATTATAAGCTTATTGGCAAATATATTTTATGTTCCTTAGCCTTTTTGTCATAAGAAGTTTTAGGGGCATGGGCATCAGAAAGGGTGACCAAGGATCATCCAGGATGTTCTTAGCTTTGAGTGGTGAAAATATAGTTTGCTGGTTTGGCCCCCTGTGGAAAATCTACTACTGGCCCTTCCCTGTAAGGAATTCCTTGTGGCGCCCATGTTTAGGGGTACATGCTCATCTATCAAAATGCTGAAGGGGTACATGGCCAGAGAAAGTTTGGGAACCCCTGACCTAAGGTAAACAAAGCAATTATCTAATTAGTCAAATATTTTTACTAGTTTATATCATAACTTTTGAACCTGAAACCCTAGCAAGTCATCCAAAGTATCAAAAGACTCGGATTGTAGCCTAGTTTCTAGTAAAAACTTCAGTGAAATACTACCACCTAATGGTTGGTGCCCAGGGCCAGGCAAAGTGGGCCAAGGTGGCCTATAAGTTCTCCACTTATGACTTCACTCACAAACAACCCGCACCCCCCCAAGCAAAAATATTTTTCGAGTGCAGACTAGAAGACTTGCCGCATCTTTTGATGCTCCAACCATGTCCGTAACCTGAACAGGAGCGGAGATATTCCCGAGCAAAGCTACGTGCGTCTAGGCGTTTTTTTCAAAAATCCCCGAATTTACCCGGGTGCCAAAGTGTTAACTGAAATTTGTTTGGTTATGTAAAAACATTAGTTACATGACCGAAAAAAAGCTAGGTTCCAATATGTGCCTCATGGAACAAAAAATATAGGTTTTTTGCTTGATCCACACCTTGTACTGTTTTGGGCAAAATTTACTTGCAAATCATGTAGTTTTTATATACTACTCTCTTGTCCATATATGTGTAGTAGCGTGCAGAAATTTTTGGTGGTGCACACATATAAGCTTTGCTACAGAGCATTCATATGCATAAAGTGTACAGAAATTCTTATGAGAACTTCTCATTAAATGTTATGTAATTAATGCCACAGAGCAACGATAGAGCCAGCCAGAGTGAGAGCAAATGGAAATTTCAGTGACACAAGCCTCAGATGGTTGCATTTAGTCAATATAAATCATGTGATGAGCTTAATTGATGCTGTTGACCTGGAGTCGTCCCTGAACTGACATCATCTATGTTCCATTTTGTTTATATGTATAATGGCTTCAATACATCATTTTGCTTAACCGAAATTATAGTACAGGAAATGAAAATGAGGTAGGGCTTCTGGAGAGAAAAGAGCGCCAGAGCCAAAACTGCGAACACTGCTACATCTCTGCAAATCCTTTTCACATGCTACTAATTTTTGGTCGCACGGCACAAGCACACGACCACATTTTTGCACCCCTGGGTTAACACATTTGGTGCCAACATTTTATACAAGTACCTGTATAAAAAATTTTACTGAACATATACATGATTAGTTACGTACAAAGACGAACCATAGCTTATAGTGGATACCAGCTGTAATATTTTTCTCTTGAAAGTTCATCCATTTACACATAACAAAGAAAAATTCCGTATTTAATAAGTGAAGAACTTATTCAGGCTTGAAAATAAAGATATTTCATGAACTGCAATAAATAAACGCTCAAAAACTGCCTAGCATCTGGCTTTGCTTTACTGAGAAACTAGGTTCATTTTTTTGGTCATAGACTGATTTTTTGAATGACTGAAAAAAACTAAGTCAATTCAGTCATAAGGTCCGAAAAGGTAGGCTAGTGAATATTTTCATATCCAGTTTTAAAACTATTTTTGGACAAATGAAAGAAATGTCATCAGAGCAAAAAACCCAGCTGGGAAAACACAGAGTACCAAAAGTTTGAAACCAGTTAAAAATTACCACAACAGTACCTGTTGATTTATCCAAAATAGTAGGGGTGAACCAGTCCCTTGCCATAGCATAGCTGTGAAAATGCAAAAGGGAGTGAAGGTTGTATGATGTTCCAAGTTTCACCAAAAATTCGTGGGAATACTTCATAAAATGTCGCAACATACCTGTGAACAAGATTAAGCAGAAACTGTACAGACAATTCTGTTAAAATTTATCTATAATACATTTTCCAAAACTTACAGGTGATAAGAAGCAATTTGAAGGCAATCATTTTAGTTTGCAGCATTTTTAAATTGGAACAATGAAAAATCCAACTGTCTATCCCAGGTTTTTTAAGGAAAATGTTAGGTACCTGGTATGGACCTATAGGGACTTGATTTCTCTGATTCTAGGGACCTGATTTTCAATAATCGGGACCCACATCGAGTCCTAAAACACCCTGAAAAACCTGGTCTATCCTTATATCTATGGCAACCAAGGTTTGTTTTCAATAATAATCAAGATTTGCCACTCACAAAATAAAACCTAGCTATTACTGGCATATCATAAAATAAAACTTATGTACCAAAAATATTTTTTCAGCTCCACTGTAGACACAAGGTACAGAGTAATGGTTAACATAAACAAAACAAACAAAATACGAAACAGTTTCAGTTAACATGGTTACTATTATCAGACATGTGCCTTTGTAAAACTAGGGAAATGAATGCAGTAAAAATATATACAAAAAACTTGATGGCAGTGACATATTGGCATGGAAGGGTTTTACTGTAGTGATATGATTCAACAGCAAATGTGCTAGATGTGATCACAAAGATATTGCAGGAAATAGATATACATGAATAGAGGCACCAAGCCCTGGCTTATGTTCTTGAATAGCAGAGATTCAGATTCAAGAATATGCAGCTGCTAATTGTCATCACCAGTGATCTTGGGTTTGTTAAAATCAACCCAGTGATCAGGTTGGCCTTCAAATGTTTGCTTTAGCATGAGCTTGGTGAGGTATGATGTTCCTTTGTACAATTTCTTAAATTGTGTTGTGTTTGCATGGTGTAGGAAGCATCACAAAAACATGACAGTCTGTAAAAACTGTGCAGTTAAGTCAAGCTTTATGTCAGTCTTTAACACTTTTTCAGGTACAAAATATTTTTACACAAGAATCACAAAAAAGCTGTGGTAGTCAACTTCACTTTCTTGCTTCTTTAACTGCATATTCTCAACAGATTAGCACTTTGCAGAATTGTCTCCCTTAGCAGATTAGCAATTTAGACTCTTCCAAATATAAAATTTCACACTTTCTTCATAATAATGTTATAGTCTTGTCTGCTACGTATAGTCAATTTGGCCAGTTTCAATAAAACATTGTGAAAACACAATGTTGTTCAAGACACTTCTGAACTAACCATGAGAAATAATCATGCAATCTTTAATCCGTTGCTGTGAAATTCCCTGCAATTGTGGCAATCTTGTCGGTCACCTTGGTAATTGTCATCTGACTGATTCCTTTGAAATAAAACCCTTGCAGCAACACCACTCAGTTTTTGTTGTTTTTAACATCTTATCTTTCAAATAACATTCTGAGTTTAATTCAGCATACAGCACATTGCCATCTGGAGGGATAACATTTTGTGACATTCGAATGTGCTGAAATGCTCTCACCATTTCATGTTTGCCCTGAAGATAGTTGTACCAAATTATTGAAATGTTAGCCACTCTTTTAACCTGTTTTTACATTTTAATGCCAGAAAACTTGATGAAAGTAAAAGTACTGTTTAATGAAATGATAGCATTAACAAAACGAATACATCCTTCTGGACCACCCTGTATTTTTCCCAAAATAAGAAATATTGTTTATCAGGTTCGTTTACTTTATCCACACTGACATTTGGTTGCAGTCAACTTTCATCATATAGTCAGCTATTTAAAATTTATGAAGTAGCAATTTGCATGATTTTCAGGTCATCACCTGAACAAAAATTTGACTCACCAGTTTGTACATTTTCAGGAATGATTGTAATGTAATCATCTCGATCTGGGTGTGTGTGCTCATGACTAAACCCAAGCACATGCATCAGCTCATGTTCAACAGAAGAAGGCATTAGGCAAAAAGGACTGAGGTGAACTGTTTGACGTCTTGGGTGTTTACCAATCATTGACCTATAAAACACTGAACTTAGTTTGTTTCAAACAAGTATTTGACATCATGAACAAGTCAAATCAAGCAACATCACACAATTTTATCAGACAGATAACTTTCAAAAAAACAAGCAACCTGTGATTAATTGCTATGGGTAGTTGAAGAACACCTAAAAACGGAAAATGAGTGGAATGAAAATACTGACATAAAATCTTATTCTCAATCTTGAGGATATTTGAAATTAAACTGTGAGGAAAACACATAAAAACTATATCAATATTCAATAAAAAGTTTTATTCAAATTTGCCTCTTAATCAATCACATTACCAATATATCATGTGAATGGAAGTGCTTTGCAGCTATGCATTTCTACATTTTTCAATAGGAAAACAGCTTGAAACCTACTTAGCACCTGATAACTGCACCTGGCGTATTGGTAGTTTTGAATGGGTAGACTCAACAAGGCCAGGTTAGTTTTGTTCAAGCTAAGTGACAATCTTATTGAATCAATGGAACTGTTACATAACAGAAGTGATAAATTTTTAGAAGCAGCTAGGCTGGGTGACTAGAACAAAAAAAACACACGTATCCAGTACTAACAAGAAGAAATGTCAGCAAGAAACTCATGAAGTAAATGCAACATTGGTCCAAGCATACTAACTATTCAGAAGTAAAGGTAGAAGGGCTTGGAACAATGTTGTGTTTACTCTGCAAGTTTCTTCCTGCCATTTTGCCTTATTCTTTTCGCATAACTGTATTTTTTTGGCACTGTCACAAAGCCTAGCTGCATCTATTGAAAATTTATCGCAACTGCTACGTAACAATCTCATTGTTCTGTGAGAATTTCCACATGTTGCATGACAGCCAAAGTGATAAGTGATCCACAAAAAATCTTTACAAAAATTTACAAACTATTTGATGTTCGTGAAGTTATTGGAAGTTCATAAATTTGTGAGTTCACAGCCTTTCACAGTGTAGTGAAAAATAATTTTTTAGACATAATGCCTCCTCCACCTCAGGGACACATTCAGGGGGTTGGGTTGGCTGTCATCACAAGGCCCTTTGTACCACAGGTACTCAGCATTAAAACCGATAAAATATCAAACGCCGTCACTGCAGGTCTTTAATGCAGGTGGTTTGTAACAGGCAACAGGATTTCCCTTCTAACACTGCACAGCACTATGAAACAACATCCCTGCCTTGTCCAAACAGCACCTTCGCAATGACATGAAACAATCCACGTTTTTGAACACTCTAAATTGATATTGTGTCAAACACACGTGTTTTGGCAATTTTCTACTGGGCAGAGACAGCAAAGCTGTCAAAAACAGCCACACACAGCTGTTTTGTAATATTTTGCTTCATGACAAGAGGACAGAGTCTCCAATCATGATTGTTTTGCAGTTTCAGCCTAAATTTTATACCTGCTAGGTTATGACAAAACTAGATAGGTTTAGGCCTTATTCAAGGTCACACCAAGCCTGTTTTTTTTCTCTGAGATGTTTCAGTCATTTTTTTCTGAGACGTTTCAGTTGTTTCTCTCACAGTTGTATTAAAACTCTCCATAACAGTGCTCATTAGCCTATATTTTCAGACATTCTGACCTTATACTTTCAGTCATTTCAAAAACATTTCAGTCTATGACCGAAAAAAACATTGCCTAGCAACACGGGTTTGTTTCCACTGAAATCATATTTTTACAAGATATTTCCTATATTGAAGAATGCAACAGCTAGCCTCAGAAATTATCTGGACAAAACATCTGTCAAGTGTTATATTTCAAAAATANCCTTTTTTGAATTGAGCATTTGACAATGTTGCTTCCTGCACAAAAAGTCCTATATTGATTTTGAGTAATTCATTTTTACATTACGATGCAAAATTATCAAAGCAATTGCAACTCAATTGTTCTTATCCCCAGTGATTTTGCAAGTATATTTATAACACCGTCAGCTTGATAGACACCACTCCACTGATGCAGTTGTGCAGCTGATTGCCAGCATCAATTTTATATGTTCATGTACGTATGAATAAACAGCTCACATTGCTGTATGGCTCATATTTGCTGAATGTTCAACAAGCTTAGTATCTTTTCAGCACCATGTTCGTGGGAACAAACATTGATTGCAAGGTAATAAATGTGCTGTGACCAAAACCAATGACAATTTGGAAATCTTTCTTTGAGTATTTTGACAATGAGATCAACACAACAATTTATTCTAAATAGTTGGTTGTGCTAGGTTACTAACCCTACCAATCACATTTGATTGGATTTTAAGTAGAGCTCAATTGACAAGGCTTTTTTGGGCTGATACTGATGTTGTTATTTTTCACTGCCGATATTTTGCAACACTAAAACCACAGTTGAAAGACAAGACTTCAGTGTGATGAAGAAGCATATAGCATGGAATTCTGCACAAACCTGGGTCACAAAGATAGACAAAACTACGGCCTTGTTCACAGGCAGCCATCTGCTTACTGCACAAAACCTGGGAGCAAATGTTACATATTGACTGGTTTATTGGGACAATTGTAGAGTAGTCTGAATATTGCACACTACTTGATGCAATCAGAGGGCTGTGCATCATAAGGGACAGGACGGAGAATTTGCGTTAACCAATCAGAGCTGAAGTAGCAACTTCGGTTTCCAAACACTCCGTGCAGAAAACTAGTGTAGCGACTTTTATGAGGAAATATTGCCAATACACTGCAATCAGCAGAATTTTGCCAATATAATAGTTTGGCAACATTGCAAAATTCATCAATTTCTAGTCTTAAGAGAAAGTGTGGTTTTATGCTGAAAATTGATATCAAAAGCTGCCCTTCTGCAAGAGACCCCTTTCTTCCAGGCTAGATGTGCCACTGATTGGCCGTGATAACAATAGGCAGCAGCTGCAGATTCTTGAATATTTTGATTCAAGAACACAAACCAGAGCTAAATGCAAACATCCCACCGATGCCTCTATGCATTTTTAACTTGAAATAGCACTTCAGGCCTCACCCATGACGTCATGCACCATCACCATTGGCACGTATCCAGCTGAGTCATGTGACTACGTATGCTTCGCGACACTATGTCACTACTGAACAGCCCTTCACGTTTTCATTTGTCATGGTGCTTTTCTCCTGACTACCATAAGAACTTGCAAGAAGATCACTAACAGTGCAATTTGCAATGCACTGATGATGATAACACAAGTTATCAAAACGCTTGCAATATGTCGTTGATACCATTTTCATTGGCCGTGATTTCAATATAAGGCTATTGAGCACTACTGCTTTTCGTGTACCAAAGTCCGTAATGTGACTTTTTGAAAATAAGGTTGGTCACAAATATCCTTGCGAGGCCTCAGCCTCCAATCTGCTGCTGCCTTGCCATTGTTGTGTTTCCTATTCTTGTTTCATGCTTGTCAGAATCTTGACAAAAAAATGCAATTTCCGATCCAACCAAAAACTGAATAAATTAACACTGACTTACGAACAAGTATCCCCATTCTGAAACTCAATAAAACTTTCTTCGAACTTCCATGGAACAAAATCAATACAGGTAAGATTACTCAACTTTGTTATTGTGTTGCTTATATGTGATTTAACGACATCACCTGCAAAAGCAAACTGCATGCTCTATATAAAAAATTCCAAGTTCAAATGGTTAATGAAATGCAAAAAACAAGCAGTGCTTTGCAATCACCAAATTAACAAGTGAAATTGTTAGTTAAAGCGCTAACACTCAAACAAATGAAATAGTTTAGCAATACTGTAGGTACAGTTTGCATCCACCTAAAATTTTCACATAAAACATTGATGTTTCAGAACCGATGGCAAAAATGTTTTGGCTTCCACACAAAAGAATTACGTATTTTTGTCGAGAAATTTTAGAACACACTCGAGAAATTTTAGAACTTCCTTCTTAAATATATATACAGTCATTTTGACAATTTGCACCTCCACAGCTACATGCCATTCTTAGCACCTTTGGAGCTAGGTGGATTTTCCTGTAAGACCCGTGTGAGCCATGTTTTTACTGTCACTTTGCATCTGCGTAACTTGCCAGGTGATTGAGCTAGAGAGCTGTTCACACCCACAAAAGATTTGGTGAGTCTTCTAGTTTGGATTAAAAACAAGGGAGAGTTTGGATTTAAGTTTTTTTGTGGGTGACATCCTCCCTCCCAAGTGGGGTAGGTTTAGGCATTTTTGGCCTAGGTTATTGGGTCCCAGGTCCCAACCACGCAAGTCAAAATTTGGCTCAAGTTATTATTGGAAACTAGGCTATGATCAGTCTTTAGACCCTTGATTGCTTTAGCATTTTTGGTTCTCAATAACCTGGCAAGATATGGAGTTGCAAAGTGGCGCAAAAATAGTGGCTAATGCATGATTTAAAAGTACGAGTATATTGTGCACCAACTCTTAACGTGTTATTGTTCTCGATGCAAAATTTTTGACATGATCTCAAATTACACCAGACAGTCACACTTTTACCAATGTGATTTTAACACCTTAGCGTCTGGGTGGTTTTGGTGATTTTTGCAAAAAAAAACAGCAGTTTTCGGTTGCCTTACCAACGCCCTAGCTCNTCNGCCGATTGCGCTAGAGAGCTGTTTAACGGCTCAAACNGATCGGCCAGTCTAGTAGATTGCACTCGAAAAAATTTTTTGCCTGGGGGGCGCGGGTTTTTTGTGAGTGACGTCATAAGTGGAGGACTTTTTGGCAACCGTGGCCCACTTTGCCTGGCCCTGGGCGCCAACCGTTAGGTGGTAGTATTTCGCTGAAGTTTCTACTGGAAACTAGGCTACAATCCG
>JGI24158J21664_10014489_pt1 | contig 10342 bp, 5 predicted proteins | sample Ectturendosymbi3_FD_21664 | JGI IMG/M metagenome (IMG submission 21664) | reverse complement strand
TTTCCTATCCGGTGTTGGAATGTCTTCAACCGTGTCCAACATGACCTTCCACGAACGAACAACAGCATTGAACGATGGCGCAATGCGTTCAGAAAGCGTGTGTCAATATCCCATCCGATCCTTCGCAGACTCGTCAAGAAAATCATGCAGAAGCAAGGTTCCAACGAAATCGTGATTGAGCAATTGAATGCTGGAATTGTTGGCCCTCCTAGGAAGAAGGTGTATCATGCTCTCAACCAACGGCTGAAAGGCATTGTCGAACTTTATGACTCAACAAATCTTGACATAGACAGCTACCTTCGAGCAATTGCTCACAACTTGTAGATTTATTTAAATAATTGGTAACCATGTACTGCAAATACATGAATGTGACTGGAATGTGCATTTAAAACGCATTGCGTATTTCATTGATAAAATTCATTCTATTCTATGTATTCGTTCCATTCTACTTGTTAACGCCGGTATTGAGTTCAATAAAATTCCTTAAAGGCATTGCATGTGTGCATTTAAAACACCTGTATTGGGTTTAATACTGGCGCGTAGCGAGGAATTTTGATAGGGGAGGGCAAACAACATCCAAGTCTCAACATTGAAATATCCAACCCCCCTTGTTTTTCAAGCATTATTCATAAAACGTGCATTTTTCTGGTCACTTTTTTGAATAATTATGTTCAAACTTAAGCCGGCAAATGCAAAGTCTCTTTTCATTTTATTGACAAGTTATAAAAGTTAGTTTTAATGAAGTTCCCAGCTTTTACTGTAGTTTCGATGAAAGCCACCATTTGCTCGTAATGCTTTCTTGCCAATACGCTCGTGAAAATCTCGATGCTGTAAATGCGAAATCAGCAGTATACTTTTAGCAGTCAATAGTTCAGTTGAGCAAGTAGTCATCGTGACCGCCATTAAGATTGCGCTTTTTATATTTGCATGCTTCTCTGACCTCCACCAACACGCATTCAATCGAAGCCGAGCAGCAAGTTTGCTCTGAGCCCCAACTCACGAAGAATCTCTACAAAACTTGCGCACATGTAAGATGTTGATCCTATCCAATTTTTTTGCGACTGGTTGACGTATGCAGCTAATAACGTAAAGGTTGTAGAGTCCCTCAACGCGTTTGAAAAATGTTTGGATTTTATGTCATTAAATGTTATGAAATGCGACTGCGGTAGCATTTTTGTACGCTTCTTGAAATAAACGTGCTTCCCAAAAACGATCAGGCTATTAGCTAGATATTCGAGTTAACAATATAATTCACAAATATGATATAGACCAGGGGTTCTCAACCCTTGTGAGCATGTGGCCCAATTAATCAACAAAAGGAGGGTCCATGGCCCACCGACTGTACAACTACTCCAGTGCGACAACTGTCGTACAAGTACAGAACATAAATAAAAACTACATTTAATAACACAACGTGTGGTACGTGATGCAATGGCTAAGCCTGTTTGTTGTAAGAAAGCATAGATATCCGAGGGTCAATACATGGTAATGCACAGATCAAGTCACTTCCACATCAGCCTGGTTCTTGATTTCGTTTCATTCATGGTAACAGGAATTGCCTGTCTGTCTCAAAATCCTTTCAGTAACTGCATATCGTACACACCGTTGTACTGGTAGGCTACGTGGAAATTTCCATGTTGCGATGATTTCTAGCACATAATGGCGAAAGAGCGTATTACGACGTTTGTAGCTCAAGAACGATTTACAAGTGTTGTCTATGAGTTATCTAAGTAAAGGTTCATATTGCAAAACATGCTCAATATCAATTATACCAGGCCGTGGCCCATCAAAAATTCTTCTGCGGCCCAGTTGTGGGCCATGGCCCACAGGTTGAGAAACTCTGATATAGACAATATTGTAAATTGGGGAAAACTACACATATCCTCTCATCAGACTTGCATATATTTGACCCAATCTGTCTGCACAGAACTTGGTTTGCGAAAACGAAGGTACCATTGATTATCACCACGGCTCTGCACTACAAATAAGAAATACTTGTCGCTGCAGCTTAGCATAACGGTTGCTTCGTTGATGTAGCCCAGTGGTTCCCAAAATATGGGTCGAAACCCAAACGAGGGTGGAGAAGGGTCAACAAATGTGCCGCGCCGAGGCGATCCAAACAAGTCGAGTATTTTCAACGTTGCTTCTCTGTGTCTGTCTGTAGCGTACATACTTGACAAAAGAGCAGATTGCTTACATTAAAAATGATATAGCAACATAGGCCTACTGCTAAAAATCATCCATACAACCATAATTTTTTCATACCTTGTTTGAGGCTTAAATTGCGAGGTGTTCACTAAGCTCAGATTTTGGTCGCGCTCAAAAAAGGTTGGGAGCCGCTGATCTAGTCATTTTTACGTAAGCGCTTGAAATCTTTTTTAAAATACATTACTGGAACAAACAAATGGCAATGGATTGGGTAAAAACTTTAATTTAGTTTCATTTTAGTCACATGTGCTTTATCGAGAAAACAGACTGCGAGCTATTTGTAAGTAATAGTCATGTCAATACCCTCAGTACTTTCAAAAGCATCTTACTACTTACATTAGATTTTACTGCTGACTCTTCCCGTGGCGGTTGAATGATTTCAAATTTAGTGTAGAATAAGAAACTGGCGTTAAAATTCTGGTGAAAGTTGTAACACCTTCAAACTATGTGCAGGACGGGCTCTGATTACTTGACAAAACTTTTTACTTGCAGGCAAGGTAGTGTGAAATCACTGATGATAACGTTGAGGCTCCACATTGTGACTGAAGTGGAACCGTTGCAGTACATGTGTAATCATCACAAATAAATATCTAGAGTAAATGCTATTGTTGCTAAACAGTGTCTCTGGCCTAATTGCATAAGAAAAAGACTTTTAACTTTCAAAGTTTGAACTTCAAGGCATGAAACGTATATCACCGGCATATTCACGCATTCAGCTGCACAAAAATCTCCGATGTTCATTAAGGTAGTGGTCGACAAATGGTGGGTCTGGGCCGGCAGTTTAGCACTTTTTATTGGGCTGCGCAACATCTGTGTTGTGGTTTCCTGGGCTAAAACGTAGGATACTGTAACAGCTGTGCAAAATTGATTTTTTGACGTTAACTGAGCATTGCTTTTGTCATTGTACAGTTCATGACATTAACAGAGCATTTTCACATAACAGGTAACTGAATACAGCATATGTTTGAAATTGGGACATCAAAAATAAGCATGGATCTTTACTTGCGACTGAAAACGCGTATTGGGCCACCATAACGAAAGTTTGACGAGCACTGATTTATGGCAACGGCTGATGCTGCGGACATGGGTAAGTTATACAATGTTTATAGCACGTCAGAGTTATGAAAGTAGAATATTGCGATGGTCTTGAAATGAAGTTTACTGTATATCACCATTAGGTGGGATACAGCAAATTGGTGCGTCAGAAACAGCTGCGAAAACCGTACCTCTTGTTTTGGTTTCGGTTAGTGATTGCAATCGCTTAGAGACACGTTTGTATTTCAATATCAGCTTCCACAGGGAGAAAACTTTCGGTAAACGTGAGTTACGTTGATCTGCACTGAAGTATTTCTTTGGTTAATATATCAAAATCTTTAGTAACCAGAACAATTTTGGCGCAACGTTTGGAATTGGTGGGGGGGAAATTGCCCCCCATTGCCCCCCACCTGGCTATGCGCCTGGTTTAATAAATTTCAGTAAACTCGTTGTATGTGTGCATACGAAACGGTTGTATTGAGTTCAACAAAATTCAAGAAACTTAATGTATGTGTGCATTTAAAACGCTTGTATTGGGTTCAATAAAATTTGTTGAATTCATTGTATAGGTGACTTAAAGGCTGATGATATTGGGTTTAATAAAATTCGATAAAATCATTGTGCATGTGCATTTAAAACGCTGTTATTGGGTTTAATGAAATTCTCTAAACTCATTGCATGGGTGCTTTTGAAACGCTTTTGTTGGGTATAATGAAATTCGATGAACGTATTGCATGTGTTCTTTTGAAATGCTGGTATTTAGTTTAAAAAAATTGAATAAACTGTCGTTCGATAAACTGCCGGTTCGATAAACTGTCGTTGGATAAACTGTCGGTTCGACAAACTGTCTTTGGATAAACTGTCGTTGGATAAACTGTCGTTGGATAAACTGTCGTTCGATAAACTGTCGTTTGGATAAACTGTCGTTTGGATAAACTGTCGTTTGGATAAACTGTCGTTTGGATAAACTGTCGTTCGATAAACTGTCGGCAGAGCCGTATCAGCCGCACTACATTCCCCCCAATTGGGGGGCCCACGCTGTCACAGGGGCCCAAAATTCAGTCCCGTCACCACTAAGCCCCCCAAAGAAAGCTTCGACCACTCAAATTGAAATATAAAGCACTAGAAATGTGTGAAGTTGGGGCCCTTTGAATTAAAAGTGCTTATCGGCTACATTACAGCTACTTTGGGCCCCTTTGAAAAGCAAGGTATTTACACATTACATTTGCAGTTGGAGCCCCTTTGAAAGCAAAGTAGCCTACTTATTCGTTACAGTTGCTGTTAGCCCCTTTGAAAGCAAGCAAGGTAGGCTACTTTACACATTACAGTTGGTATTGGGGGCCCTTTTGAAAGCGTAGTGAGCCTACTTACACATTACATTTGCTATTGTGGTCCTCTTTAAAAGCGTGGAACTTACACATTACTACTGCTATTGTGGTCACTTTGAAAGCAGAGTACTTACACAATGCAGTTGCTGTTGGGCCCCCTTGTTAAGCAGAGTACCTGCACATTACAGTTGTTGTTGGGGCCCCCTTGAAAAGAAGAGTAACCTACTTGCGCACTGCATTTGCTCTTGGGGGGCCCTTTGAAGGCAGAGTACTGAATTATGACGTGGTTCGGAAAATAGTATATGAGCGGATAATGTTTTTTTCACCAAAAATAAAAAATATTTACGCGCGAAATACCTTGAGGGGGACCCCTGAAAAGGGAGGGGACGAGGCAAGTGCCTCGCTTGCCTTCCTTTAAAGACACCAATGTGTATTACCCCGACAATGATCTTATATGAGAATACGAAATCGATTAAACACGTTCTGCTTCATCCGATATGCGTACTTTCTCACTTGATGTGCGCATGAACACTGTAATGTTAAGTATCTTTGTATTATTGAACACACTGAAGTTGCTGATGAATTTATCCCTTCAAAAAACACAGATGAAACGCGATTTTTCATAATTAAATCTAGACACCCAGGTCGTCTAAAAAACAGATCTGTGTGGAAAAAACCCTCATTGGAAGCCCTGGTCGCAAGCAGCAAAACGCTTACTACCGTAACTGGAAGTGAACATTTAAAGATTTATTGCCGCGTTATTGTTAAGCAATAAAAACCAAGAGCACAACAATACGCTAACAAGTTTCGCAACCTGCTTTTGCAAGCAAAAGATTGGACATTAGTGAACTGCGCAGTTTCGCTAAGTGCAGGGTTGTAGTGGGACGGGAACGTATGGGAACGGCGCTCCCACATCTTTTTGCATGTTTTACTTAATATGAGTTCGAAGGTGTTTTGAAATGGCTAGTTTTTTGGGTGTGTTCCCACATCTCTTTTGTTAGCACTACATCCATGGCTAAGCGTTTCGGGGGCCTCGCGGTCACGACTTTGCCCTGATGGGCCTGGCGTTCGTTTATCCGGCCCTGCCTACACGCCTAGTTGTATAGGTCCAGAAGTCAGACTTCCACTAGATCAACGTGTTTTGTGTAGTGTTTGTCGTAAAAAAATGTACTATGTCTAGCCCAGGTAGTCTTCTCTTATTTTGTACTGCATAGCAGCAAGATACCTTAGGTGCTTACGACCAAAGTTACACATTTGCGAAGCCTGCTGTTCAGACATCCAGATGAGTTAATTGTGTAGTTAGAAGAGTCTATTAGGCAATCACTGCTAAGCTGTCACAAAACAGAGTAGTGCAGTTAGTGGATTATTGATGTTAACCGTTGCGTCCATGCAGGCCTTAGTCTGTATTTTTAACATTTATAGTCGATTTCAGATACAAAATGTTATTAATCTAAGCATGTGCCGTGCACCAGGATATTAACAAGTTCAGACATCAGCAAGCTTTATGCATGCCCATTTTGGCCAGTAAAAAGCCCAATGCGCACGCTTTAAAAGAATATTTCACTTAAGCTCATGGTAAAGTTTATCAATTTGTGCTAATGAAAGAAAATGTTCATCGCCGTGCACATGCTTTGACCGGCCTCATGTTTGCTCCTTTGGTAGTAGTGTTTTGATAACTGAACCATAGGACTGATTCTGCTTTCCTGCATATTTTTTACATTTGCATTTCATTACGACATCTCTAAATAATCGCCGTCAATTAAATGACAATGATTTACGACCCAATTCCTTTTGTTAAGCTGGTTCAAAAAATTTTAGTTGGAAACTAAGAGCCTATTATGGGTATTTGCGGGAAAATATTTATAATTAATTTGCACAATCTGCAAATGCTGTTCATGTTGTGAAATAAATATACATTTTCAGAATGTCTAGCCCCCCTGCACAAACATGAAGGTGCCCTGTGGAAGACTTTTGGCGACGGTTCTGTCCAGGCCCGCAGGCATGGAGGGCATTCGGGAGCAGTTACTCCAAATCTTTTTAGTGCCTCCCCAAATTCTGTTGTGCTCAGAAAAATTTTTAAAAATAAACATATGATAAAAACAAAAATCCTTCCCCCTAAAAATGTATTTTCCTCGCCCAAACCTAAAAACGTGGCTACGGGCCTGATTCTGCCAAAATTGTGTCTGCAATTAGGATATTTTGTTTTGAAGACCATTCGGCCTCGAGATGTAGCATAACGTCGAAAACTTTTTTTCAGAAATCACCATTAGGGGGGCCCCTGTAAGAATTTTGGGAGGGAGCAGAGATGAGTTGCTACGGCACTGACTGTCGCTTCGATAAACTGTCGTTTCGATGAACAGTCGTTCGATAAATTGTCGTTCGATGAATTGTTGTGCGATGAATTGTCGTTCGATAAATTGTAGTTCGATAAATTGTCGTTCGATAAATTGTCGTTCGATAAATTGTCGTTCGATAAATTGTCGTTCGATGAATTGTTGTGCGATAAATTATCGTTCCATAAACTGTCGTTCGATAAATTGTCGCGTCACGCACAAGGGAAGTTTAAACCAGTCCCGTCTACACGGTGGAGCATTGGTGGGCTCAGCTCCTCCAACTTCAAATATGAAAGACTATATATCAATGGAGATTTTATCAAATTTTCAGAATGTCAAGTCCTCCTGCGCAAATGTAAAGCCCCTTATTGAAAACTTTCTGGCGACGGTTGAAGTTTAAACCTCACATCCTTTCGCGCGACGTTCGATTCTTAGCAAACTGAAAAAGTAACAAACACGCGAATCGAACCTGGCAGTTGCAACCATTTGGGTTCGTTTTACTTGAGGTGTTTTGCTCCTGTGTGTGAGATTTTGCAGCCGTGTTCAGCGAGTCGCCAGTTGTTCCTCACGTTGTGGTTTAACGTCTTTATGCCACCCAGGAGCGTAACGGGGTGAGATGGCGCTCGGGGCAAGAAGCGAGTTTGGCGCCCCCATGTTCGAATCTGAGGTGTTCCGGAAGCAAATGTACTGTATTGGAGAAAGTACTTGCGACATTTTTGGGACTTTTTGGCGCCCCCTGCACTTATTCGGCTCCCTTCGAAATGATTCAACTCCCCCATAGTGATTCGGCACCCTGGGAACTGTGCCCCCCTTGCCCACCCACGTTACGCCCCTGAAGCCACCACACATATGTGCAGTGTGTGGGTGTTTTGAGCACAGATAAGAAAAAACAGATGTGAAACTTATAAAAAACGTAGGCCATGTGCTTTGTCAAATATTTAACCGTGACGTTTTCTGTTGACTTGCCCGTGGAAATAAATTATCTGGTTTCCGCATGCCAAGCGAGACTGCAACAATTCCGTGTTACTGACCGCTGTTCCGGTGAAGGCAGCAACAAGCACAATGATCGTGGGGCGCTCTAGTAATGATTTAGAATTTTTTATTGACCGTAGATTTACAGCGTTAATATCGTCATTTTCGTCTTTGCTCAGCTTTTCTTTTTTCTTTGTAACAGTGGGAGAGGGGGCCTCACGGGTGAATTAGCCTAGGGCCTCGCATCAGCTAAATCCGGCCCTGACTGCATGACACCAGTGCTGTGAACCTGGCTCTTGTGCATTGTGAGTGTATTTCCGGCAAATAAACTGTCACTGCAAGAATGAAATCAATTAATCGAAATTGAGCTACTGACTTCATGTTTTCTAGGAAATGTTGGTTCTTAGGCTCAATTTTCAGGGGGTTAAATGCCCGTTTTGCCCTCCTGCGGACGCCCATAGCCTTGATATCACCCTAATAGGGTTAAATCACACGTTTTGTTTCACGTCACTTTCATTTATCTCACCCATACCGCCCATAACAGGTTTCTCGCGTGGTTTGTGTCGTCACAATCCCATAAACACGGTCGACCGAAAAAAAACACATAGTCAATTACCTCTCTCGTGTGTGTTTTTCTAACGTGCTTATATTTGCATTAACACAAATGCCAAGGTGTGTTTCAAAGCTCTTTGAAGAAATAGTAAGGCTTCTAGCAAGATATTCACGTTTGGCTTTTTTGAAATAGCTGAAAACCTCTGATTTACTATCTTTTACACTCATAATAAGCAGTGATGAATGGGAAAGTAAAGCACAATTTAACCTGCAAAGCTTAGGAGAAAATAAGACTTGTTACTGTGGTGAAAACATAAACTTTGTTTCCACAGATGAAAACTTCAAGAAAAATCCACGTTTGTTCACATTGCACTTTTATACCCCCTGAAAATGTACTGCCATGCAAAGCAATGCTAGTTAGCTACCATTAGTTATCACTTTCGTATTATTCTGCTGCTAGTAAACGTAATGGTTCCTAATGAACTTTGTCAGCAATCTAGTAAACCTTGCTAGTAAACCTATTGTTTCCTAATAACCTACTTTACAATGGAGTGCCCTGGATTTCACGTTTAAGTCTGCAATGGTATCATATTCCAATCATACTCGCTGATAACAACATGAATACACAGCTACAAAAGCTGTGGATATTACTGACTTACTGATTATAGTCTAGTTCAGTGGTTCCCAACCTGTTCAGTGTCGAGGACCCTTTTATCGATTTGCTTAGAAGTTGTGGACCCCTTTAATAAAACCAACTACGCACAAGTGGTCTCTTCTATAAAAAGCCATCATCCGCTTTGCACGCCAACAGCATGAATGTTTCATGGAACTTTTCTCGTAACAAACTGGCATTTCATAACAATCAGCTATCTAACGAATGGATTTGTGTGTAATATGTATTGCTAAGGGCGGGATCATTGCGTATAATTGGCATTATGTGGGAAAATATGAAAAGTTTATTCACCAGGCACTGAAATACTCAGCAGCAGTGTTGCCAAATGGTGAAACACTCCACCAGATTTTGAAAATCCGGTGAAATTTGAAACGATTTGGAGACTAAAAAGAAGCGTGGAACTAGACAATAGTCTGATGAAATTTTATAGTATTTTCCAGTGGACGAAAAAATATTTGTAGACGAAATCCAGCATTGAATTTGGCAACACAGTCTTTGCATCTCGCCTTCTCAGGCGTCATTACAGATTAATTGGTCCAACCAGCCGGGCACCTCCCGAAGTTTTCATTCAGTGTGAGAGTCAGTGTTTTTAAAGGACCGAAACGGTCTCTCAAATCCTTCCAACGATCCCTCAAAATACAGTAGAAGCTCTCTGAGTAGCCACAACCAACATGCACTTAAATCCCGCTTTGTTACTATCTCGGTATTCAGATGAAACAGTGGCGGTAGTGGCGTGCAGAGGGGGGGGGGGCGAAAGGGGCGACGGCCCCGTGCATCCTAAACAGGGGGGCATCCAAAGAGTGAAATTGCAAAAATAAAAATGCTGTAAATAAATGATTTTTCCTAATGTAAGGCTACTAACAAATGCTGCACGGATTTAATTTTTCTAAACTTGTTTTTGCGTATTCAAATTCCAATAACTGTCATATTCTTTAATACCAGGGACATATACTCTAGATGTGCGGCGCACACCCAATTAAACTGATGGTGACGCAGAGGCGGATCTAGCCAGTAAGTAGGGAGGCGATTTCAGTAATGTTTGGCCGCCAAGTCTTATTACAGGTTCAATATGCACACATTACATTTATTACCCAGAGCAAAAGACTTATAAAAAACTATTATACATTGTTGCCTTTAGATTGAAAGCAGTTTCGTTTGTGGGAGGTCTGCAGCCTAGATGACCCTTGGTCCTTCGCAGCCTCCTACTCCCTCATGCATTCTATACATCGATGTACNGATGG
>JGI24158J21664_10014487_pt1 | contig 10343 bp, 9 predicted proteins | sample Ectturendosymbi3_FD_21664 | JGI IMG/M metagenome (IMG submission 21664) | reverse complement strand
AATTGTGGCTCAACTTTTATTTTACAATGCGAACTCTACTTTGTTTATGGCTTGTTCTTCATTACGAAATATACGGTCTCATTTGCATATTCTTAATTGGGTGATTTTTGGTCAGCTGATAAAAAACAAAATATGAGCTACTATGTTTCACCAGATAGACTGAAGGGCATTTTGTGTTAGGTCAAGCGTATCGACGTATTTTCGTCTTTTTAAGAAACCTGCTCCCCACACATCCCGATTGTGTTATCTGCCTCTGAAAGTGGGGTTGTTAATCGAAGCGGTGCCTTTAAAAATATTGAGATATCATGTGTAACATTTTACTGATACAACGATAAATGCGTGTGTTGTTACAGTATAGCACACGGCTCCTAAGGGCTATTTGCTCACGTCTCATGTGGTTTCTACTATAGGTAACATGCACAAATCGTTTACAATTTTCTGTTGATGAGTTTTCATACAAAATCGAACAAAAATGCAAAGATTTACTAAATTCCTACAATTTCACGTTATTCAGGCAGCAGCAACACCTTTTATGATAAACAGTTGATTGCTTTTCATTGGTCATTTTAAACAAATATTCGTATAAAGCGAATTACGCGGTTTTCATTTTTGTAAGAGCAGTAAATGCCCTTTTTCGTGAATTTAAGCAATTAATTTACATGTTTTCTGTTGCATTATCTGTTGCATCTCTGCTTCACATATTGCTAACATCTTTTCAAATTTAGTTCCTGAAGAAGATTTGAAGCCTTTCGGAAACAGGTTTAATATCACTGTGAAGATCGGAAAATCACTTGTTTACCCAGTCGGCTATGTCGAAATCGTAAGACCAATCTCAACAGCATACATCGTTGTCATCGTTGTTGTTGTGCTGGTAAGGAAATTTTGAGACGAGTCCTGTGCGATCTTCATTAAATAGACAGTTTTTGAAGTCGTCTAGCTCGGCGGATTAGAAGTTACAGCAAACCTCGGGTAATCCAGATTCGGCTTGGCAGGCAAAGTTATCCGGATTTGGCTAAGATCTGGATTAACCGAGGCTTACTGCATCTTATTTTGGCTGTCTAAGAAAAAGAAGGAAAAATCCTTGAAAAATCCTGAAAAAAACTGGGATTGCCAACGCCTAAAAGTTGCAAAGCTGCGTTTTTTCTTTATTTTTGTGAATATGCTGTTGTTAGGACGAAGTTAAACAGCCGTCTTCAGAAAAACAGAAACAGCTGTCCTCGTTCAGAAAAACAGCTGCATTCGTTCAGAAAAAAAACAAAAGAAAATCGCAAAGCATTAAAGTGCAAGTTGCTTGAAACGTCGCTGAAAATCAGGCGCAAATCATATTTATGAGTTGCCGTTTTGCATAGAGTACCGATCCCCGTCAGTTTGCAGCGTCATCAATGACTCCGTGTGATCGCATCTTGTGATGATTTTTTAGTTTCCTCATACTGCACCTTCGGCAGCGAGAGCGCGCAGGTGAAACCCGAAAATGCCGATTTTTTGTCAAAGTCTTGGCTTCGATTGCGCTTGAAGTTACTTTTCAGTACGACGAAAAACGCCTGTCCGCATTCATTGTTCTCGCGCTGCTTCACGCCAGCTCTTTGTACAGGTGCTCGTCCTCCTGGTCCTCATCGTCGGCGTCTGCTTTTGGCGCAGAAATATTGGCGAAAAGGATTATCCGCCCGTTGTCTTTCATTCCGGATCGACCACCGAAAATCCCTATGACCACGCGCAGTAAGCCTTGTATCTTACCGAGAGGGTTGTACTCGCCGAAGTCATGTAAAAGGGTTTTTTATTGATTGCTTTTAATTCTTTTCGTTTGTTTTTTTTGCTTAGTGAAAGAAACCCGCTTCTACCCGGCCGATCGATATCCGATCAACTCCCACCGGAGCTCCTGCGCGAAATGAGTCCTGTGCTAATTTCCCGAGATCGTCTGAAAGTGGACAAGAACGCCGTTATAGGTGAAATGCGACCTTTGGCGTGCATACGTGAGACCAGTGGTGTGACTGGCGGGGAGGCAGAGTGGCGACTCGCTCTCCCTGGCAAGCTAAATGTAAAAATCGGGCCCCCACTTAGCTTGCATTTCGGTTTTAGTATTCGTCTGGTTTTCATTAGGTTGTGTTTTTTGCGTTTTTCGGAGTATTTTTCGGTTATTAAGGGTTTTACCATATCCATCCATATCTGGATTCACCATCATTTCTCAAATTTTTTTCTGAGTGTTGGCTAGTGGTACCCTACAGTGGCCAGCGGTCCCCTTTCAGCTAAGTTTCCACCCCTGGCTCAAAACTCTAGTTACGCCACTGCGTGAGAGGCGCGCAGTTGTCGTTCAAAATATCGGATTCGGCCTTGTCCCAGTCAAACCAATTGTGCGCAGCTGAAAGCCTTCTGACTCATCGATTAGCGCATGTTTGTTTTGGTTTAGCCGCTTCTGCAAAGTAAAGACCAGAAAGACTAGTCATGAACGCTGGGCGCACTGGCCCGGTGCATTCGGTCACGGATGAAAGCTGGGTGTGTCTGTGACAGTACGATAATGAATAGTGTGCAGTTACGCACCTCACACATAAAAGCAAAAAGCATCTCGACGTGTTTTCGCTGTTCACCGCTGTATTCTCGATTCAAATATATTTCGACTCGTTCCGACTGACCTTTGTCTTTCGTGTGCTACTCGCATCGGGGTTCGCATTGTAATGATGATGATGACAGTCAGCGAATGGCAGTTTGCGTGCTAATATTTTTCCAATGTTGCACAAAAGCCAGGTGCGTTGGCGAATCTTCAGCCAAAACCGCAGGCGCCTTTGGCGGATCTCTGTGCTGAGCGTGCCGCGGATGCCAAAAGCTTGGCGTGACGTTGCGCGAAACCCAGGAGGCCGCAACGGTTTCTGTCAACGTCAAGGTTGCAGCGATAGTTTGACCTGATTGCACGCATCAGGTCAAAGGTTACAGCGATGCCTTGACCTGTACCTGATTGCGCTCGTTTCAGGCAAAGGTCATTTCGGCACCGTGTATCACGGAGAATACTTGTCGGCCAGTGTGAGCGAGGTAACCGGCAACAATGTTCACATGAAGGTGGCGGTGAAGACGCTGTCGCGAATCGAAGACCTTCAAGCCGTTGAGCACTTCTTAAGAGAGGGTGAGCATTTCATTTAATGACTAGAAAACAAATTCTTGCTTTTGCTTTTCGCGTTGTGTCGCGAAGCGTCTGTCAGCGAGAAAATTCTTGTAATAAGGAATGGCGAAAGACGAGAGTGCACTTGTTTACTTGCTGCGACATTGAAATGGTGCTTTGTTTGCTTTAAACATTTAAGCCTTCTACCGTCGGACAGTGCATTAAATTGAGTGTATGAATAACGAAATACAAGAAAGTGTGTTGGCGATTATCACTACATAACCGCCGGATCACTAACCCTTGTTATTCTAGTTTTTCATGTTTGTGTTATAATTCTATTTGAATAAGAACTGAAAAATCTGTGACGCCGTAACAAAAGATCCTTACCCCCAACAATTGGTGCCATCGACCACGGAAGTTGTCGACCACTGTAAGACATCCGATAAGCAGTTGAAACATTCAACTGAAACCTTCAACTGCTTTTCGGAGGTCGTGCAGTGATCGACAACTTCCGTGGTCGGTGGCACCAATTGTTGACGGCAAGGATCTTTTGTTACGGCGTCACATATTTTTCAGTCCTTATTCATATAGAATTAAAATACAGTATGCGTTGCTAGTTCTTGTGGTGGTGTCAGTTATTTCGTAGCGTTGCTTGTTGATGACTAAAATCACGCATAGGCTTGATGATGAAAGAGTTCCAGCACGAGAACGTTCTCACCTTGATCGGCATTCTGATGGATGATGACGCCGGAACTCCAATGGTCGTCCTGCCGTTCATGAAACACGGCGACTTGCTCAACTTCGTGCGCGACCTATCCACCAAGTGAGAAAGAAACGTTCGGTTTCGGCGGCGAATCGTGCCGTAAACTTNATTGGATTTCCAGACTGCCGCTGTCTTTGTTATAATAAATTTCTAGCGTTGTAGACGTTGCTCGCGATAAAAAAAGTTGTACAGTGCGCCTGAGCCTATTTCCAAACCTGAGGGGGTTTACAGCAAGAACTCAACTCTATTTTGAAAAGTTTTTTCTTTTCCTTAAAAACTGCGGCATGACCCAGATACTGTCCACTTCGCGTTGCAAAATCTTTAAGGTCGCTTGTTTTTACACGCATTAACTTTTATTACCTCTCGCCGCAGCAGAATTAAATCAAGGGCGCATCCAACCGACATTTGTACGTCGCTGTGTTTAGACCTACAGTGAAAGACCTCATCGGGTTCGGACTTCAAACCTGCAAAGGAATGGAGTACCTGTCGCGGCATCGCTTCGTACACAGGGACCTGGCCGCAAGGAACTGCATGCTGGACGAAAATTTCACCGTAAAAGTAGGTGCTTGTGGTTTCATAGCGAAAAAAACAATAACAGACGCGAACGCCACCATTGATCGCGAAAGCGCCGCCGCGTCGCCGTCTTTGAATATTTTCGTGCGTTTGAAAAGGTGGCCGATTTTGGTCTGGCGCGTGACATCTACGAGAAGGAATACTACAAACCGCACGAGAACGGCGGTCGAATGCCTGTCAAGTGGATGGCTTTGGAGAGTCTGCAGCAGCAGAAGTTCACCATGAAAACGGACGTCTGGTCGTTCGGCATCTTGCTGTGGGAATTACTCACCAGAGGTGTCACGCCGTACCCGGACGTTGACGCTTTCAACGTTTTGAAGTGAGTGTCTGCTGGCGCGTGGCTTCAATTTTCGGGATTTAAACGACCGGGCAGACTTCACAGCGCAGTGAGGCACGTCGTGGAAGCACTCTAAGCTTCCAGCTGAGATACCTCGAGCTGAACGTCCCAGCCACAGCAGCGCCCTGCTTGCAGCAAAGCACCCAAAATCGAGATTATGGAGCCAAGCTGTCGACCCGCAGTTATTCGGCGAAAGTGTTAACGCGTTGTGCATTGCCAACGCTCTCTTCCTACCTTTTGCCATCTTGAAACTTGCCGGCAGTGGTCGGCAAACTGTGGGTTTCGCCCAATTGTTGGCTGTTCAGAACTTTTTATTAGGCCGCACAACACTTTCTATTGTGGGCCGTGTTGTATCTAAAAGCTACAGTCTTGCGCCAGATGTGTGGGCGAGAACGTAGGCCACTGCAACAAATATGGAACATTGATTGTTTGACGCAAACATAACGTTGTTTTTGCCACTATACGGTCTATGAGAGCAACATGCCATTGTTATGTAACAGGTAACTGAATACAGCATGAGTTTGGAATTGCGTCTTCAAAAATAAGCATGGGCCTTTAAATACGACTGAAAGGATGGTTTGGGCCGTCATAATGAAAGTTCGCGGATTACTGCTTTACAGGCTGTGTAATCCGCGTGAAACTTGTTCCAAACTTTTGTTTGCTCTCTTCCGTATCAGAGGGAAGCGATACTGGTGAGTCAGTGTGCGCGTTTTTGTTGCGCAGCGATTTAAGCGCTTTATTTCGCCGCGCCAACGCTTTCCGTTGCCCCTTCCAGCTACCTGCTCGAAGGGAGACGCCTCCGTCAGCCACAGTACTGCCCGGACAACCTGTACCAGCTGATGCTTTCCTGCTGGCACCCGGCCGAAGAGTCTCGGCCCAACTTTGCTCAGCTCGTTGTCGACATCGAAAGCATATTCGGCAGCATCCACGGCGTGCACTATCCATGTGAGAGACGTTTTGGTTCTGTACACAACTAGCCCGCTAGGCTGCTTGTTCGTATGCTGTTGCGCGTCTTTTGAATTACGAAATTCGGCTGCGTTTACTGTATTCGCACAAAAGATTTGAGGAGTCAGCAAATAAAGCGCACTGATACTGCGCGTAAGATTGCGGCCGTCTTCGTGTTTTATTCTCCACTGCTGCGTGCGTTCTTTCAGCTGGTCTGAGTTTCGGCGAGACCGTTCAGTGTCGATTGTAACGCAAAACTTTGTTTGCGGAATTCTCTTTACATTATTCCGGAGGCGGCGATACAAGTTGGTCTTTCCACATTCTTGTGATACCAACCATTGGGCTCAATTTTGTGGGGCGAGGTGTTTCTTTTGAAAATAATGACAGNAGTTGAAAGCAATTATGACGCGTTTCGATACAATAGGTTCGTCAGAGGGGGATTNATAAATACAATAAAAACTTTTAAGATTGTCTCATGAACTTATTTAGTGCATGTGTGTCTTTAATAAGTGTTTTCGGTGTTTGTCAACAATGACGTTATGCACAGTGGAGTAGGCTGTGTGATATGCAGTCTTGATTTGCGAAGTCGTGTTTCCATTGTACGGACTGTGACAGGACGGTTCACGCGAAGGTTTTGGTATTCGACATAATGCCAGCGCGAAGTTTCGATTTTCGGCACAATTTCGCTTATCTCATCGTACACTGACTTGTACGTAAACACGTCAGGTTGACAAACACTGAATTATCCGAAAATCTTATTTGACAAGTAACACTTGCTGAAGAATCCCAAGCTCCGAAATAGTGTAAAGGAAGCAACCTTAAAAACTTCCGTTGGATTAAAAAGTTGAAAAGCTGCGACTAAAACTTTTGCAAAAATTCTCGTTGGGATGAACCCATTGTCCTTAAGTCGCTCAGTTTCCTCATAAACTCGAAAGTATGCTGTCCGTGCAAAAATGAGATGGTCAGTTAGTATCACAAAGATGTGGAAACGATGTGCATTATTCGCAAGAATGTGGGAAGGATAAACAAAATAAGACTTGCGCCGATACTTCAGCAGCGAAACCTTAATGGAAAAAAGCACCTCACTTATGCGTGTCTTGCAAAATTGCCTTTGTGCACTCAGCGGTCGACGTGAGTTACATCAACGTCAGTGACGTCCACCCCTACCCGTCGCTGGTGCGAACGTCGGAGAGCAGAAGCACGGGCGGATCGTATTCGGCGGACGTCTTCAGTCCGGGTGAGGCTCGTCGTGAAGCACAAACAAGACTTCTATTCTACCCTAGGGCACTTACGACGTTGTTCGGTGTGTTTATGATAAAACTCGGCTGGTGAAAAATGTTTTTCTCTCCAAATACCGGTTACTGTCTTTACCGGCAACTAGAAACGATATTATTTTCGCTGAAAAAATGAATTTTTGGCGGTTTTATTTGTCACATTGGCGATTCTCCTTCCGCTCAACTGACCTATTCTCGCAATTTTCAGTTCCGTTCAGTCCAAAATCACAGTCGATGAGAGACGACGTTCCGCCGGTCAGAAGCATAACAAACGGATACTCCGCAGATCCGTTTGCCAAGACTGGTAAGTTGCTTTGGTGAATTTCATTGCACTTTGAACATTGGGCTGTTTGAAAATTACACTCGTCGCTGCATCAGCGAGTAAGGTCNACTTGCCACGAGTTGNACCGACAAGATGCACTCGTGTCTGACGAGCGTTTAACAAATCCGACCCGTGGTGTGCAGTTATGTTGCAAGCAAATACCAAACCACAACCAACCGAAGACTCCGGGATTAAGAAAATTGTTTTTTACCGAAGTTAACTTCGATCAACCAAAAACTTCTAAAACGATAACTTTTTTAATTTTTTGTACGAAGGTTGCGTTCGCTTGTTAGACCATGTCGGTTGTCGATCTATGCAACTGTATATCCTCGTGTAATATATTTTAAGTTAATCCTTTTCCTTCTGTATCCCTCGATTTTCACTGTACTTCAGCCGGGTGACTTTAGGCCGAGACAGCCATAAACACAGTCTTGTGAGATCGCCGTTCATGTTTTCGAATCGCGCTACGAACTTACTCGTCAGCGTTTCCTGAAATAACAAGATACGGTTTTCATAGCTTCNTACATTGTTACGTAAGTCGATGGCTTTATTCGGCAATGTGGTTAGCTTATTGTCATGCTCATCATGTGATCCCGTTGTTTGTTGACAACCATTCGTCTATTTAAAGGTGGGGAAATCACCGAAACAGTTCCGTTCAGCACAAATCTCTGAGGGCGACGACTTGATTTCTCGTGACCATACGGTGGTACACAGCGGTTTGGTTCGCTACAGGCGAACTGCTGTGTCTGTTACGTATTTTTTTTCTAAAATGGCGCAATTCAAGTTCGTCACCTTCAGCGTGACGTGCAAAAGCTCGCTGCTTGATAAGGGCCGTTCTGGCTTGAGACTTAGGTTAGCGACCTCCTTGTTAATGAGAATTGGACACCTGCTATCCTCATCCGTGCTTTTCTCCCTACACAATAATGACGTTTTGCATCGTTTAAACTTCACTGGTGTTTAAAAGCTGACTTGCCTGCAGGCGAAACGCCACCGCGCATGTCTTCGTCCAAGCATGCCTCGAGCGAGAGCGAGTTCCTGCAGCGAGGCGACAGTTTGCCAACAGGTAATCGAGAAATATTCTAAGTGTAATTTCCTGAGTGTTTTCTGCGAAAGAAGTTTATTGTGCGATCCGTGGAATGTTTTGGGGCAATTTTTGTGTCTTTTTGCTTAGCGTTTTTTTTCTGCTTGCCTCTGCGTTACCTACCTTCAGAAACGAAATTCAAAATCCTTGTCACATCCGGGGCACACAGGAAAATAACGGTCGTGTCAACATGACGCAGCATTCCTGTGGTTTTCCGCAGAAAATTTTTGACGCTTTGTTTCTTTTGAAAGAACCGCAGTGCAGCGTCTCGCTATCAAACGAAAAACTAGTCGGTTACAGTGACTTGCACGGTGTTGGACAATTTTGTTGTTGTCATGCATTTCGTAAAGTTGACTGTTGCTTGTGCATGAAAGGCTCGAACCTCACCAAATGCTTTAGTTTTAGTTCCAGCGTTGCTACTTGCCGGGAACGTAGCGAATGAGGCGTTACTTTAACCCCTGCTTGAAATGGGTGCGTAAATAATATTGGCGCGTTTCAAACTTTTGATGATATATCATTGCTGAAAAAAGTCACAACCCGCCTACTGCGCATTGCGCTTTCACTGACCAACTTCGATTGTGATTGGCCCTCGACATCAGTCACCATTGAAAGTTTTCCTACGCTTTCTAGGAAACGAAGCTCGGGTGCGTTACCAATACTTAAAAAAAACACCTGCAAGGCCGAGCAACTTTGCACCTGTCAAAGGACAGGATGTGCGCAACATGGCGGTGTATCATAAAAAACTAGGTTTCGGGAGTCAACAACCGCCGAAATCGATTGTGAGTCACGTTGGTTAACTACCCAATAAAGTTTGTCCCGTCTTTGTGCTCGCGCTGGCCCGTAAACGGTGTTGCTGCGCGGATTGCTCGGCGCGCTTCGATTCGCTTTGAAGCGCCCGAGCAAACGCCTGCGGTCAGCTCCCGCGTCACGGTCCGCTGAGCAATCGGATGAATGCCGGAATATGACGTCCTTGCTCCGGAGCAGCAACAGTTACATGCGCGTTTGTGTGACACGAGATCTTCGCGGCGAAAAGTGCACTTTGCCTGTTTTCCGCTTTCAGACGACCAAGGCTACCTTCTGCCCGAAACTCCGCTGTCGGGCGGCGACTCGTCGCGAAAAGCGAAGAACGCGAAGCCGCCCCTGGCGAAGCTGCGCCACCACCCGAACCTGACCCAGAAGGAAAGTCTCGAGGACCAGGACGGCTACCTGCTGCCGCAGGAATCGCTCGATTCCGCCGCCGCTGAGTCATCTCCTCTCGTTTCGGCAAAGTAAGCAAGCCCGGACACAGAAGGGCCGGTGTTTGTCCTGCGCGACTGACTCGCTGCGCAAACAGATATCGCGGAAAGCGCGGCCGATTCCGCTCGGGTTGTTCGCGGTGCGCCGGCGCGGGTTGTAACAACTGTCAGGTGTTGCGCGACACACTGTGATTCGTAAACAGTCCGGCGCAATGACGTCATCTTTGCCCCGCCCAACTGACGACACTCGGCAAGTCACGTGCTTCGAATGAGGTCTTGAGCAGGGCGTAGTTGATTGCTGGCAATTCGTTCTACTTTGCGGGCAAGGTTGAAGTTCCTCATCGTCTAAGCGCAGTGCGCAGAATCGACCCTTTGAGCGCTTTTTTTGCGATTGGCTTTTCTGCGAATATAAATGAGCAAAGCGTTTGAGCCTTCACCGTTGGGCGCTTGTTTCCAGGTAAATGTAGCTCTGGTGTTTGCATCGTTCGCTTTGGATCTCGAAGGCGAGCGCAGAGGAATGTGACTCGGCAATTCGCTTTAACTCAGCGATCACCTCTGGGTGGTCTGCGCTGCACTGTTAATCGTCGGAATGACGGTGAGCAGAACACGGAAACGCTTATCGCCGAGCGTTAGTTCCGCAAAAGCCATTGGTTAAAGACCTGTGCCAACGAAAGCGCTCGCGGTCTGAACTTGCTTTTCTTAATGCTTCATTAATTGCAGAGACG
>JGI24158J21664_10014485_pt1 | contig 10343 bp, 4 predicted proteins | sample Ectturendosymbi3_FD_21664 | JGI IMG/M metagenome (IMG submission 21664) | reverse complement strand
CATTCGATCACTCAAGCAGTTGGTGATTCAGCAGTAATCGTGTCACGTGACCAGGTAAGTGAGCTGATGAGCTCACTTAAAGCGCCATGTAAAAAGCCCTAATGCCGTTATTTACAGACTCGATAAAGAGCATGTGACTAAAATGAAAATAAGTTGAATTTTTTTCCAGTGGGTCTTCAAGTTCTGCAGACATGTTATTGTAATTTATAGAATCCCGCGAATTGTGCATATCTAATTACGCGTAGTACTAAGCTGTCTTTACATGTAGCTGAGCGTGCTCAGTAAGTTTTGCTGCACTAAGGTTACGATGGCGTTTATGTTTTAATTCCATTATGTATCTCAGTGAAGCCAGTTAATTTAGCAAACTCTCATTAGTCTCGTTAAATCAGTTTAAACAAAGTAAGTCTTTAAACCAATTTCAATAAGTCGAACGTAGCCAAAACATTTTATTATAAAAAATCAAAAAAAATTCAAACGTATGGAGCGACTCCAGTGTTGACGTTTATCCGATGCATACGTGAAATTGTCGCTCAAGAATTGGACTACAACAGGATCCACGTCTTATATGCGCGAATTTTTGTTAAAGGCCCACTTCGGATGTCAGTGTCATGAAGTAAAGTCGCTACTCGGCATCGATTGGACGTGTGTTGGTGTACATCAGAAGCGTGCAAATATAAAAAATTCCATCGTAATGGCGGTCGCAATGACTTCTTGCTTATTTGCAATATTGGCTGCAAACATCATACTGCAAATCGTGCTGCGTATCGTCGAGATTTTCACAAACATTTGTATGGGAAAGTTTTACAAGCAAATGGTGGCATTGATCCAAAGTAGAAGCTTGGAACTTCACAATCAACACTTTCTAAACTTATTAATGCAAGAAAGCTGTCTTTGAATTTACCGGCTTAAATCTGAACACACTTGTTCAGGAAAAAAATGCCAGATAAATGCAAAACCCAAAACCGTAAGACATGACACTAATCTAAACCACTTCCATTTTCACAGGTTAAAAGCTTGCGTTTGCTGTAAGCTTTCGAGGAGTCAGTTAGATTGGCTCTGCTTTCATCTTTTTTGCGATGATTAAAACTTGCACATATTGTACCTGTATTCGAGTAACTAGTCTCCACACAGGTGTAGAGCTGCAAACCATTGCTGTAACAAACATGAAGTTTTAGTCAACTAATAGTTTAAAAAAATGGAGATGTTGGCTGTGGAACAGAAAATACCCGTCAGTCCAGTGTCTGAAACTTTCTGACAACTGCTTGAAAATATGGGTATGGTGAACAACTTCAACAGTTGATTTACCAGCTCCATAATTTGGACGGTTTTCTTATTTCTTGTTTAATCACAGAAAGAACGGATCGTTTCTACATAAATACTGTAGTTGTCGAAGTAGAACTTTGCGCATGAGCCTTATGCTATGATCTCGTTGTACAATTACAATAATGCTGCCTTGTGTCAACGAAACCCTAGGATTCAGTGGCAGGTGTTTCTGCAGATGTTTGTTTGTCGATGTCTGAAAAGTGTGACTATATTAGAATTAAAGATGACGTCAAATCGTCACAATGTTTGCGTTAACTTAATGTTTATGGCGTTAAGTCGATCGCATGGGCATGATTTTTAAAATAGAAGTTGATCCTTATATATTTACTTTACTACAAACGTATGAAAGTCATCTTACTGTTTTACATGTGCAGACAAAAAAACTTACTATTGGACAAAAACTGACTGTTGTTTGTAAAGTTGGGTACATGTTGACTAGCCCTTCCAGCTTGACGTGTCTAGCTTCAGGCAGTCTCGATCCTGCCAACCTCACATGTGAACCAGTCAGCTGTGGAGAACCAGTTGCTTCAAGACATGCTACCCTAAGCAATAGTACATACAAATACGGTGAGTCGTTCATAATTTTGAAAAGACTGACTGCCAGGGCCGGATTTAGTTCATGCGAGGCCCTCGGATAATCCACTTGTGAGGTTCCTTCTCCCACTGTTACAAGAGAAAATGAAAAAGCGTTAATCAATTTGTGCAATGACGATATTGACACTCTAAAAGTACGGTCAATAAAAAATTCTAAATCATACTAGAGTGTCCCACGATCACTGCGCTTGTTGCTGTCTTCGATGCAAAAAGCGCTAATTGACAAGAAATTGTTGAATTCGCACACGGCTAGCGGGAACAGGATTATTAATTTTTGGAGACAAACCATCCGAAAACATCACGGTTAAATATTTGACAAGACACATGGCCTAAGTTTCACATCAGTTTTTTCCTATCTGTGCTCAAAAAATAAACACATTGCACATATGTGTGGCGGCAAAAACGTTTAAGCACAACGTGAAGACCACGGCGCGTCTCGCTTACTACCGCTGTAAAAATCTTACACACACACGAGCAAAACACGTCGAGTTAAACGCACCCAAATGGTTGCAACTTCTACGTTCGCGATTCGCGTTTTAGTTACTTTTTCAGACTGCTAAGAATCGAACGCAACGAAACCGTCGCCAGAAAGTCTTCAATAGGGAGCATTACATTTGAGCGGGGGATTTGACATTCTGAAAATTTGGTAAAATCTCCACTGATTTTATATTTTTATAATTTATATTTTACATATTTAAATTTGGAGGGGCTGAGCCCACCAATGTTCCCCGTGGCAACGGCACTGGTTCAAACTTCCCTTATGCTGTCATTATGAAATATGTCCAAAAAGCTACAGTCAGCACAGTAAACATTTAAAGAGGTTTTGTCCTGGCCTTCTTCATAACAAAACCATCCAGGAATTCATTAAAAGTTGTTTGCCTAAGTTTGTCACTTTTAATGCACCGAATGCTTAGTGTGGACAACCTCTCCTAGAACATTGCGACCCTATAATTCATTTTTACCCTGAGCAAGTTATTGACCATCAAGCTAAGATGTAAGGGTCCGCGTGGTTGGGTAAACTAAAAACCACTAATCTAAGGCATACAGTTAGGTTTAAGCTTACATAGATTGGTAAATCCGGCCCTGCTGACTGCACACGCTATAATACGTCAGTTCTGAAAATAACCAAAAACGTTATTGTGCTAGCTTTCAAGACATACAACACGCTGTTTTGCACATTCTAAAATTGCACTTAAATTTGTATGGTTATTTACTTCCTTGATGACCTAAAAGCGAAGCAGTCATCTTGGTGGTAATGATCAGTATGCATTAACATGTGTTAGTCAAGATAAACAATTCCATTACTGGGAAAAATATATCCATTAAAGTTTACTGGATACGGAAACAGTTGATCTTAAAAAGACGAATATGATTATGATTTTTTACTTTTTTATTTCGAATTTGCATTAATTTTGGCGCTAATTTTTTTAGATTTTATCCTTAGCAATTTTCTAGCAAGTTCAGGGAGGGTGATACTAATCTGGAAACGCGTTTTAGTGATCAAAGGTTGTTAGAATCGATATAAGCTAGTGAAGCTTTCATTTCAATAAACACAAACAAAACGGAAACCCAAAACTTGAAAATTTTTTTCATTGCAAACTAGAAGACTCGCCGAGTCTTTTAAGGGCTTGAACAGCTCTCAAGAACAATCAACTGGCGACGTATGGTGTTGTTAAGTGGCGCGACAATACGGGATTTACAGCTACATCCATCCAGCACCGAAGGTGTTCGCGTCAGAAGCACCCACATGAGAAAGCTCATTAAATTTCGTTTTCATCATTGAATACGTTTTGAACTCCATTTGTAATGAGTTCCATTTGTATGTTACTTGGCATTTTCATTATCTTTTGTTCACTAAGTAAGAATGCGTTTATGAATGCCAAAATTTAGACTGCTTCTTTAGCAAAATCACAAGTCTATCAAGACTCTCAAACTTCACTATCTAAAAGTACTTGTAGAAAGATGGGACAAATTACAGCCAATCAGAGTGGCTGGAGATAACAAAAGATTTTTTATGGTTGTTGACAAAAGCTCTATCTGGCACACAATATTCAAATATTTCCAGTTAACAGCCTAGAAACACCTGATATCAGGAAAATTTTTAAAGCAACAACTGCTAGAAACAAAACCAGACACGTTGATTCTCCACTTTGTCCTGTTGTTGATGGAGAAGCTGGTTTGATGCTGCCTACGGTGCAAATAATTTAGCTGAAGTGAAAGCGATTGCATCTGAGATACTTGCCGGCGATAGCAAAGGTGGATGGGGACACCTGGTTTAGTTGTTTGCCTCTTTAAATCACGAATTCTGAAATGCCAATTCGTAAAGCGAGTGGTTAAATACAAATGGATAGTTACGAATACAAAAACGATGAAAAACGCTAAGTACACCCACAAACCTGACAGTGTTCCTCAGAATACCAGGAAGGGTGAGAAAAAAATTCACGGTTGGTTTTATCCGGCAAGCTTTTCAGCTACCAAGCCCAATAGACAAATGTTCACGAAACAAGATACTGTAAAACAAATGATACACGGTTGTTTCTTTCAGTCGACAACCGACCTTTATCAGGGCGTGGAACAAGACTCAGCAGTATTCATTGGTTTTTAAATGGCAGCGCAGCCAACCAATCTCGGCAGTGCAATCAGAACCTGCCCAAATACCCATTCATAACAGACAATGTTCATATTGCAGCTGTTATGAACATGAACCTGGTCTGTAATGAACGGGTCTGATCCACTCCTTTGTGTACATAGGCATGCTCTCTTCATCTGTAAATGTACCTCATCTTGTTCTGTGTTTGCTTGTTTGTTTATTTTGACTGTGCTTATTTGATTTCCATTTCTTGTGTTTCAAAGCTGTTCAAAAAGTGATAAACGGGTTAGTTGACTAGATGACCGCCATGGTCTTTCACCAATCCTATATGACACAAAAATGATACTCTGTTTAAATCGATCAGTTACTTTGCTATTTTGTTTTCATTTATTCCAATGTTAACTGACAATTGGTTTCCTTACTGCGCGATGTCTCTGTATTATTTCTGCTTTGCCTTATTCATATAAAACAGTAAATCAATCGATCTGTTATGAACAGGTCTGTTCTGAGTGGACACCCATTTACTACTACTGTTTTCACACTAGTACTACGTTGTTTCACTCCAAATGCAGCTTAATACACAGAGGGAAATAGGTCATTAGTTTTACTGTTCATGACATTGCCATTGGTGTTTATCTAGGACTCGAGAAAACGTTTACAAAAATCAGATTTTTGATTTACGCCAATCGGTACTATGTTTGGCTATGATGGCCTGCTCTTTTTCCCGATAAACAACGATATTTTGATTTCCCCTATGTACTGTAACGGACAATCTTTACACGGGTTACTGTAAACTGCCGCTTTGTGTTTAGAGGGGCTGACTGGCTCTGTATAAGGTTCTGCGTCGTGATGAAGACGGGTCGTTGACAGGGTTGTTTTCAAACAACCCGACCCAAAAAAACCACCCGTTTTTTTTTTTAAAACCCATAAAACCCACCAAAAATCCCACTCTTTACTTTTCCTTTGAAAACTCTACTAAGAAGCAAAAAATAAAATAAGCAGGGCACTTGTGCAGTTATCTGCAATTCTTTTTTTCAATCAAACAAAACCAACAGCAAACGGCAGAGTTTGTGTGGGAGTGGTTTTTCTCTGTTTGCTGTGCGCATGCTTGCCAAGCCTTACCATTTAGGAGTGAACTGGCCAACAACACTTTGCGAAATCAAAGATTGGGTACGTTTCTTTACCCTCAATTTTGAATGCCATAATAGGTGTAACAAGTTATTATCGTGTATTTCTGAAAATAGTGATATTACATAATGGAATAAAAACAATTCAGAATGGTGTTTTTCTGTTTTCTTTAAAAAAATAACAAAATCTTGTTTCTTTAAAAAAAAAACAAAAAAGCGTTGTTTTTTTTAAAAACAGGTCGGTTGTATTTTTTTAAAAGCCCGGGTTTTTGTCAACCTTGGTCGTAGACCTACCGAAACGTTGGTGTATCTTTTACTTTGTTTCGTGAACGTTTGCCAGTTGAGCCTTTTTAAATATATACGCATGGGAGCCATATTAGATATGCATAAACACTCTTTCCGGTCAAAAGGGTATAGATCGAAAATGTGTAAGCCATAAGCACGCAAATTGACTTGTGTACGCCGAAGCATTGGCGATTGTAAGGGTCAGTTTGGATTATGCAAATACGAAATAAGGATAGAAAAGAGCTCAGATGGAGTGACTGTTTATCACCTATTCATTCAACACGCATAATGGTGCCAGGTTGTATTCGAAGTGACCAACTGCTGCGTTGCTCCATAAAACCTATGCGTGCATTTCGTAAGCCGTTGTGTACAAACTTAGACTATTCATGTTTTGTAATAAGTCCTACAAACGTTCAGAAGTGCCGCAGCAAGTTAAATGTAACTCCTGTATCGTCCTTTTCACAGTTTCACTCCTTGCAAAATTGTGCACTGTGGATTGGTCCAAAAGTGTAGCTGTGTTTCGTCGACAAAAATTCGTCTTATCCATACGATTGTTTTCGTACAGCATTTATCAGATTGCAGTTAACAATTCATACTTGACTGAAGTCTTGCAAGCATTTAAAATCTTTATTTTATAGGTGATGTTGTAACTGTGCAGTGCATTCCTGGTTATTGGATTGCGCCTGGTATCTTATCGAAAGAGATTACTTGCCGTTACGACAAAACGTGGTCAGATGACGCTAGGCAGGTGAGCATCCAATGCCAGCCGTGTTTCTGTAAATTTGCAAAGTGTTGTCGAATGTCGATACTCGCAGAAGCTGGTAGAAAAAGTCAATGTCGCAAATTTTATGTGCATTATACTACACTGTAACTAAATTATACATTGCTGCTGGTGGTTTCAAATCACGAACATGAATATTGTTCAAAAAACGTGTCTGTTTTGTTCATTTTCTGAAAATACCAACAATTTCAAACTTAGTTACTCAAGGGTGGGGATGTAATCATGTATTTTAACGTTTTTGTCAAAACCAACAACATGGCTGATAGCTTCACAGCATTTATCTCGTATAAGAGAAATTTTTCAAATCCCTTGAAGCTGAAAAGCGGCATGACTTTGCTGTCGCTCCAAGCCTGTTTAGAATCTTTTCCTCTGCTGCGCTCCACGCTTTCCATGATAGTAGCGATTAGTATCACGTTATGGCGCACCCAAACAGCTGGAGGTTGTTTGGCCTTGCGTCCTTGTACGTGACATCCTTGTAAGTGAAGTACTGTTTGAAGACGGTGCTACTCTGGTATCATATAGCGAAAAGGCCCGTGAATCACAGATGGATTGATTTGCAAATGCTTGTGAGGCTTTTTTTCCTGTTCAGCAACAATAAAATTACTTCCATGAAGATGGCATTGTGAACTCGAGCGCAATGTTAAAATTTCGTTAACGTTTAAAAAAATCACTGAAAATATTTTAAAGTTGTTGTAATTAGCACAATCTTTGAAACTGGAAAGGAATTAATTTCTCAAAAATTATTTAATTTCGCATTTAAACTCATTTAGAGAATGCAAAGCAACATACCGTAGAATAAAGTTGGCGATGATTTGCAAGATAAAAAAGGCAGAAAAAAACTTAACTAACTTGAAACATGAATTAACAACATGATTTATTCGCGGATTTCGATGGGAAACACTTCGTTCGCGGGGTTGGACGCAGTCGCGAAAAACAAATTTCGTCATGGAATTTTTTCTACGAAAAAAAATTTTCGCGAAATATTTTATTTGAGACGGACAGTTTTTTAAGCTTAAAAAATTTTTTTCCATTATGCTGCCTGTTTTCAAAAATAAAAATACGTTATGTGAAAAACATTTCCGCAGTGATTCTTTAATATAACAAAATTTTTACATGCCGCAAAAAGACACCGTACACTGCCATGTCCAACGGCTGCGCTCCTGAAAAAGAAATCCAGTCGATAATCGGTGAAATTGCTCCCACCTTGTTTCGACTCACTCCCTGAGTTTGACGCAATCGGCACTTCACCATGCACGCAAAAAGCAATATGTACAGTGCTTGAACGCAGCATAAACCTATTCTTACAGCTCTGCAAGATCGTCATTTTACACAGGGCAGGAACGAAAAACAGTTTTCATATTCGATGCCCCTGGGCCCTGCAATGTCTGCGGCGCAGCGTCATTTGTAGGGGCACGATTGAGAATGAGTCATCATTGGTCATCATGCTATATTTTCTCCCGCGATTTTTCTGATATTATCGCCCAGCCAAAAGCATTCTATATGTTTGCTCAAATCTGCTAACCGAAGTATTGGCCGATACCTCTTTTAAGGAAATGTTAACTAGGATCTGTATATCTTGTCATCCGGCTGGGAAATATTCCGACAATAGTCTGGCGTGCACCGCTACGTGCCCTAGTGATCAACTTCCACCCTTCACCTTGCGCTGAAATAGGCAACAGTTACGTTCGTAATTTGTTTCGAAATTTGGTCCTGAGGTGCGCATTGTACGGCTCATTGTTACGTACTGCCACCTTTCATTACGCATGTAGTTCTACAAATTAAAATGGCACTTTCCCAAGGGAAACTTTGTTTCACAGATAATATGCGTTCCTCTCCAATGCCAAGCTCCAGTTGATACCCGGTATGCATCCGTCGAAAAATCAAGCATGGAATATTCAAGCAATCACGTGATTACTTGCTACGAAGGCTATTGGATAGTTGAAAGCGAAGCGCAAATTCAACGCAGCACTTGCTCAGCCAATGGAACGTGGCAACCTCCGATCCCGGAAACATGCGTGGGGTAAGCTCCTAAATGGCTATCAACCTTTTTTGGCCCTTAGATTACCTTTCCAAACCAAGTATCCGATTGAACACTTTTCACTTTTCTATGTGCTATGCTGACACATCATGAGCAACTGGTCCAAACTGTACTGCACAAAGGTTTCAATTTTCAGGAACGTTTTATCAAGGATTCATGGAACTCCATGTGAACCACGTTGAGAATCACTGTATTAGATAGTGCGAAAAAGCTTACAGTGCGTAACTTTACTATTTTCAATCCCCGGATTTAAATTCAGTTACTCTAACCCAGTGGTTCCCAACCTGGGGGTACGCGTACTTCTAGGGGTACATTTGCCTATCTGAAGGGGCAAATTTATCGTAAAGCCGAAACAAATTACTTTGAGACATAAAACGAAGTCTACCTTTATAATTCCAAAAGTTCTATTAAAAATTCAGTGGATTTTTGTTCTTTTACACAGCCTTTTTGTCATAAGAAATTTTAGGGGTACATGCTCATCTGTCGAATCAGGCCCGTCACCTCGGTGCCTTTGGTGAGCCAAGCCCCCGAATTGAAATATGAAACACTATAAATCAGTGGAGTTTTGTCGATTTTTACATGTCAAGCCCCGCTGCACGAACGTAAAGTCCCCCTGTTGAAGACTTTCTGGGGACGGTTCTGGTCAAAATGCTAACGGGGTGCATGGTCAGGGGAAGGTTGGGAACCCCTGCTCTAACCAAACCGAACGATCTTCATCGTTCTTATAAAGGCCTTAACTATGTGATCAATGTCAATAAAATAACAAGTAAGATATCAAGCTTTGCCATAGGCAGTGGCGTAACTAGAGGGGGGGCAATGGAGACATCTACCCCTGGGCGCAGCACTTTGGGGGTACCAAATTGAGATCAGAATGTTACGTAAAAATTAAGAAATGCCAAATGTCAGCGAATACTACTAATAACGATTTAGAAAATGTTGAATGCCAGCGGCTACTTGCAGTTGCGAAATCTCATCAAGATCACCATGGTTCGCAAAGCGAGCAATTATGAACCTTAGTGGCGTTTCAAAGCATAGTTTCTGCCTCCAGCAATCAATGTTCGCATGTGGTTTGACTCCAGTTGTGTCACAGTGCGGCTTTCAGATAGCCGGGTTACGAACTTTCCGAAATCACTCACATTCTGTAGTTGCGTCATGGGACGGGAATCCAGCGTGCGCAGTGCATGCAGTGCGCATGCTTTTAGAGCAGTGGTGCCCAAAGTGGGCGGTACCGCCCCCCTGAGGGCGGTGAAGCAGAAATGGGCGATTGGGAGGCGGTGAAGCAGAAATGGCGGTGGGCGATAGGAGACCCAATTAAAAACTACATTTCTGTTGTCTTACTAACTTTGAGTGACTAAATGTCATAAAAAAAACAGTAAGATCAACAAACATGTATTGTATGTAATTTGTAAACAAAAACTTAGCGTTTTGGAAACAAAGCAGAGATGAAATGCTGATAAATTGATGAACTGCAGTTTCCATCACTAAAGGTAAGCTGCACAGTGAAACTGTCCTCCTCTATAATTAAATGATTATGATTGGAATTTTCGTCAGCTGTACTTCTTGGCACGGGTAAACTGCTACTTAACAATGGCCAGTGACTATCAG